>Ga0209700_108832_pt1 | contig 12432 bp, 8 predicted proteins | sample SiratroredBW_FD_187528 | JGI IMG/M metagenome (GOLD analysis project Ga0209700, IMG submission 187528) | Root nodule microbial communities of legume samples collected from California, USA - Siratro red BW (SPAdes) (version 2) | ecosystem: Host-associated > Plants > Roots > Nodule | place: USA... | reverse complement strand
AAAAAAAAAAAAAAAAAAAAAAAAGTCTTAACCCAGTATAAAAGAAAGGAATATATTAAGAAATAAATTTGGCCGCTCGTCAGAACCTGTCATCAAGTCTACGTTAAGCTATAATCAATTTAGATCTATTTGTTAAAATAGGGTCAAGCCTTTAAAAAATGTTTAAAAGCCAACATTCAAGTCATTTGAATTTTTTAAACAATAAATGCAAATAATGTTATATTAAATTTTGTACAATCCTCTAATATTATTATTTTAACGCTTAGCAATTATATTCAGATTATATATATATATATATATATATATATATATATGATGCAGAGGGTATGTATTTCATTTAATAAATCTTACTGTATAAAATATGTTTTCAAACATCTTTTTTATTTAAGGAATCAAGCTTCTAAAATATCAAACTAAATTTTATCATCAGATAAACAAATAAATACAAAAAATAGTTAGTGACCCAAGCTAAATATCATTATCTTTATAGTTTCTAAAATAGAAATTTATCTTTATCAAAATGAAAGTTATATTATTTTATATTTTTTTAAAACACAAACTTCTTTCATAATTTTAATAATATGGCACCTATTTTTCTTATGTTAATAAAACAATACTCACTTATTTTATTTATGATAAAATATTAACAACAAAAACCTAGATAAAAAATATGAAAGCTTTTAATTTGTAAGAAAACTTTGGTTTTAATTTTTCATAAATTTTAATAAAATATTATTATTTTCTGGATAGAAAGGATGAGTAAAAACGTGAGTAGGCGTAAATACGGAAATTGAGAGATAAGAAAAACGTGCCGAAACTGCTATAACACCTAACAGGAAGGACACACACTACCAACCTTCAAAGTTCAGAGGCAACTAGATAATATTATCCCCGAAAGAGCCACAAACCACTCGTCTGTGCGGTCCATATCCAACTATTAATGCATTATCAGTAAAGAACAGAGAGGATTTTGTTATTTTCAGTTACATCAACTACAAACATAAATGACCAAATAAACCAGAATCTAAAGTCATACATTAATTAACATAACCAAACAAAGAAGAAACAGGACAGGTCCTTTCCCGGGTCTGTACAAGGAACAGAAGGATCAAATTCAGTCACTTAAAACTTGCCTTCTTAAATCCATCGCCCTTTCCTTCAACATCTCTCTCTTTTTCTCCTACCAAAAGGACAAGAAACTTGAGATGAATATATCAGATTAATCTGTGAATCCAAAATACTCTAGACAAGAACCATGACATAATCACGAGTCATCTTTCTCAAGCAACACTAATGATGCTATCTCCATTGCTGAAACATGGTATGGCATGTAAAGCAGAATGTCTTGATGATGTTTGCCTTTGGTCAGAAGAGAAGGAGAGCCCCAAGGACAGTGTGGGTGGGTCAACTGCAGAACTAGAACTTGGGCTGATCATATCAGACACTGTGGATGCTTTAGGATCTGCAACAACAGGAATTGCACTGACCATATTGATCGGCACATTGTGTTCTATCTTTACTTGTCCCAGAGTGAGTTCTTCTAACGGTTTCCCACCTTGGACTGAAATCACTCCAGAACCAACCCCAAACTGATAAACTGGCATCATCGGAAATCCACTTTTGCTATCAGGAACTGCAGGGCACACAGGTTGTGAATGAGACAGGGTGTCTTGATTCTGGACCTGTTCTTCCTCCATTGGAATTGCAGAGACCTGGCACAAAAATCGATAAAATCATGAATATTTTGTCACTCCAAATTCCAATCCAGGTTTGAAAAAGTTTTAGCTCCAATCAGGTCAACTCTTACACAGGAGACAAAATCCCTAAATCCATTTTTATAAACCACTCACGGAAACATTCATTTCCACAGCCAAAGCAATTTCATAACAAGATACACAAGATAGCGGAAGCTTCTTTCCTTTTTTTCTCAAATCCCTAAATTGGAAGGAGTAAAGTCAAGACATGACTATTGACTAGAACATTAAGAAATATCTGAGAAAATATATGCCATTTTGTAGGACCATAACATAACACTCTATTGATTAGGAGTATAACTAATTGAACACGAATAACACCACAAGCATGTCAATATTTTTTGTATATGGAGACTGATTGAAAAATTAATTTGAAACAAATATTTTGAAATAACGTCAAAAAAGCAACAGAGGATGAGCGTGAGAGGAACACGATGACGAAATTACCGTGTCGGTGGTGATGTCGAATAGGCTGGATCTACGGCGACGGCGATTGAGGTTGCTTCTGCGGAGAAAGTACTTCTGAGCATGGCTCGCAACCTGCGTCGGAGTTCGCGTTTTCACGTAGTTTTTGGAGATTCCTCTCCAATCACCTTTCCCTACCTTCTGCAATCCAACCAAAAACAGTTTGTGCTCTTCCTCCGTCCACGGAACTCCTAATCATCACCGCAATTTCAATTAATACATCAAAAACACCAGTCATGCATCAAAAAATATAAATTATATTAAAATTAAGAAATGACAATCGATCGAATAAACGGATCCAACCTCGCTTCCGCTCGCGCTCGCGGTGGCGGCCGGAGTTATGAGGAACAGCATCATCGGCTGAGGCATAACCGGCGGCGATAACATCCTTTTTGATGTTGTTGTTGTTAGCGTCCTGTGGATGCTCGTACTGTGAGAGGTTGTTCATGCTGACACTCTTCCTCATGGAATCGACGACGACTCGAACCCCGAACAGCATGATCTCGCCGGAGGCGACGGAGTCTGTAGCAGCACAGGCGCGAGACATGATCGGATCGGACGGTGGTTACGGTTCGTGTGAGTCAGATAGAATCGGAGTCCGTACGAGTTCGTGAGTCGGTGAGAAGAAGAGAGAAGATGAAGGATATGTGTGTGAGGGAGAGAGAAGGTAGGATCGAAGTTGAGTGCGTGGTGTTTAATACAACAGAGTTTCAGACGGCAATGAGGTGGCAACCATGTGAAGCATATTTTTTTAAAAATTGAATTAAATATTATTTTTAAAATTTAATTCTAACATATAAATAAATTATTCTTTTACATTGTTATTGCCCTTTAGTCATTCTGAGTTCAATTTTTAGGTATTATTTATCAACTCATGAGAAAAAACTTTAAATAGTTATTGTAAAGCTAAATCATCTTATAATTTTTTTAAGACTTGTGATTAAATAATAGTCATGTTTTATTGATATGTTTGAAGCAAAATTAAAAAACTATTTTATCACACTAAATATCAGCTTGTTAGTTTGACTCATTAAATTCCTGTTTAATAACATATCAAGAGTTCATATGTTATTACCTAAAGAAGTTAAAGTAATGAATTAGTAATACAATAAATTAATTTTTAATGTTACAACAACCATGCAAATATATTCACAGGCATTTTGATTCTCAAAGGGTTAATTCATTATCAGGTATTAAAACTTGCAAAGGAAAATTGTTTCTTACTTTACTTATATAATTAAAAAGTTTTATTAAAGTGTTCATGACATGTTTATTGTCACTTAGTCTTTAAATTTAATTATTTATTATTATTTTAGTCTATAAAATATTTTTTTTATTTTTTAATTAAATCCTATATTATACACTTGAGAAGGAAAGTCTACTTGTATTTTTATGAAAATAATATATATATATATATATGACGTAAAAAATGAAAGTTAAAGGAAAAATTATAATATATTTGTGCTAAAAACTTAGATCACTTTTACATTCTTTATATTTCTATTATACAATATAATCATATTATTATGAATTTGGACTACACAAATGCACAGAATAACTAAGTAGCTTGAAACCACCAACTGAGAAATTTCAAATCATATTATTGTGAATTTGGACTACGCAAATGCACAGAATAAGTAAGTAGCTTGATACCACCAACTGAGAAATTTCAGATTAGTAAAAAAATTGAATGCATAATATATATATATACATATATATATATATACATATATATATGTATATATAGAGAGAGAGAGAAAGAGGGGGAGAAAGAGAGAGATATTTCCATGAGATGTTTACTAAAATCATATTTATATCTTTTTGCATTTAGCTTATTTTCAATAGCAATTATTTGGCCATCATTAAAAGCATATAGGAATAAATCTTATATATTTTAATTTATTCAAGTTGAATTCTGTGTCTCAATATTTTGAGTCATTATTTAAGAATTTATTTAGACAAATCTCTTTATAAACACATATAAAAAGAGAAAAATAAAATAATTAAATGACATTTTTTATAATTTAAAATTTAAAATAATAATACGATACAAATTAAATCATTTTAAATATGTATATTACTGAAGTTATATAAGAATAATAAATTTAAAATTTGAATCTTTTAATATTTTTCATTGAAGTACACTGATAAAATATAAAATTTAATATTCTAAATCTTAAACATGACCTTGAATTACAAGAATAAAAAAAATTACTATAAAAATATCTTTCATTACTAACAACTGAATAATAAATTGTTGAAATATGAAATCTTTATATGAAATAAAAAAAATATAAGAAAGTTTTATGGAGTAATGTAAGGAAATCTTAAAATGATGTCATATGTTAGAACTTACAAAAGAAAACGTGATATGATGAGTTTTACAACCAAAATGACCTAAACTAATTTTAATTCACATGAATTTATTCCATATTTTTTTCTTCTACAAATGTTTGTGAAAAAATTGTCAAACTCAAACTTCAAATATTTTATAGTTTTAATTAATACATAAATAAGTAGGAAAATGTTTACTCATTACCCACAAATTATTAATTTTTTTTTGCAAGTTTATATCTACTATATTGATTGAACTAAGGTCATAGTAATTATCTAATCATGATGACTGTTCTTGACAGTGTTGATGGTTTTACACTAATTAACATATTATAACTCATACTCATTAAGTTACATTTCAAGACATGCAATTCTGCAATTTACATTAAGCCAGAACTATTTAGAGGATTATTTATTTTTGGTATTTCACTACAACAAATTAAAATGAGTTATCAAATAATATGTTGGAAGATGTATATTTTGTATAAATCTTCATTTGTGCAATGAGTGATCAATAATGTTAAATAATGTTTTCTTCTATTAATATTAATTATTAATATGACAGGTTTTATTACCAGAAGACTATAACATACATATGTTTCTCTCTTTTACTTAATAAGTCAAATAATAATAACTAGTTTAGTTAATATAATAATTTATGATTCAAATAATAATAACTAGTTTAGTTAATATAATAATTTCTGATTCAGAAAATATAAAGAGGTAAAAAAAACATAATTTTTTTTAACTGTCAATTTTAAAAAAAAAATACTAAATCATACATACTAACCGTTTTGATCCAGTAGAAACAATATTTTATGTTAAACAATGTACTAAGTTTAAAAGCACTCAATCGGGTATACTTATTGTGAAAACAAAATTCCTTGGAAGGTATTAAAATATAAAGATGTAATAACTATAAAAGGTATAAAAATAATCCAATAAATATTATTAAATTATCTATTCCAAAAACAAACCTAAACACAAAAAAAAATAACAAGATTTTATATCCTGGATAACTTCAGACAAAAAAATCAACCAGGATATTTTTGCACATGATATAACTCACCATCTAAAATCAATGGTTCTAATCTATTTAAAACTAGTTCGTTATATTTTAAAAGTTTTATTAACAGGATAAAGGTTCAACCACGCCCAGCAAAACAGAAAATAATATTTAAATTTTAATATATTTTTTTAGCTCGGTAAGCACAATTATAATATTTTAATATACATGTACGGCATATTAATACAAGTATTCAGTATGTAAAAAAAAACGAGCTCCGAAAGATAACAAATTAAGTGATAACAAAAATTAATAAAAACAAGTATTTAATAACAAAATAATTTTTAATTTCTATGCATTACTAATATAAAAAAAAAGTACATAGCCAACAACTTAAAATAACATTAAATATGATTTTTATGATAATTTATAACTATTAATAATATGAATAACTTTTTTTTGATCCGCGTACATATTCTTAGAAATGACTCGTAATTAATACCAGTTACATAATTAATAATGTGATTTTTTTTATGAGATTGTTTGTGTGTTATTCTTTTTATTATTCTTATTCTTATAAATACATTTAATACTAGTTACATAATTAATAATGTGATTTTTTATTATGAGTTTGTTTGTGTGTTATTTCTTTTAATGTTTTTACTTTTAATACAATTAATTTTTATTATTAATGATTGTAATAAAAAATTTAAAGTATTATATTAGAATCAAAATTTAAGTCTAATTTATTTTTATAACATTGGTTTTGTAAGGAGATGATATTACAACCTTACTCATGTAGTCTAGCTTTATTCTTAGTTAAAATGATATTTTTAACACATACCAAAAATGAACATCTCAAACTCAATGTTAAATATTTATGTGATCTAAAAAGGGAGTTTCATAAGACTGACATAATAGCTTCTAAGAAATTGACTATAATAAATTCTAATATCATAATAGGTGAATTTAAATTTAATTAATCCTATTTGAAATGTGAGACAATTACACTCCACTCATATCCTACAATCTAGTCTTATTCATAGTTAATATAGGATCTTCAAAATCATAATTATAACATTAGTGAGAATTAATAAAAAAATATTTTTTAATTACTTTTTGACTTTCATGTACACGTTTTTTATACTTTCAATATATAATTTAGTTACTATTTTATTAATTTTGATCATTTTTATAATAATTAATTTTTAAATTAAAAATATTTTTTATTATCATAAAAAATAACACATCTAGAACTGTCTTTCCACTAGTTGTTCTAAAGTTAATAAAGTTAACATATATGGCAATGATTGAATGAATACATAAACTATGTTGAAAGAATTATATAATATAAAAATAAAATGTAAGATTTTTGTAATAATTTAATGATGCCTAATTAAGAACATCATGTATACAAGTATATGTTTGATGAAATAGCTGGAAGATGGCAAATAAAGTAACCCTTAGTTGTTGTGTTGGTTTATCTTACATGTTAATAAATTGATTTTAATCACAAGTGTGATGTGAGTATATATAACATATTACAAAAGATTAATTATAAGTATTTGGTCTACGATGTTGATAATGAAATTTAATATTAAGATATCGTACAAATAAAAGATGAGAGTACACTTTACAGCCAATCCTGGCCTGTTACTAGCATCGATTCTATGAAAAGAGACGACAATGTAAATTGTGGGTTCGATTCTCAAGCACAAATGTCCTAAACTCATTGGATATGAAGATAGTAAAAGTCTGTGACATGAAAAAATAAAGCAATTTCATCGACCAGTATGTTCTTTCAAAGATCCACAAGTTATGCTACACATAAAAACCTAGGATCAAGAACTTTGTAGTTTAAGGATTTTGCATTAAAAAGCTACACGTTAGGCCACAAATGGAGTACCTATGAAGTTATCACTAATCACTCATTAACTCCTTCAACCACAAACAATTGTGTCATTAGAGTATTGTAAATGATAAAAACATGTGTGGAAAGTTTAAGTATTATTATTTGAGGGTAAAATCAAGTTGTAAAGTGGATTCTTTTATTTATTTTTTATATTATATTTTAGTGTTATTTTTAGTTAAACGTATATATTTTTTTAATATACTCTTTTAATATTATTGAGTTTGATATTTTATAACATAGCGAGTGACTCTTTTGATAAATACAAGATAAATTTTTATATCAACTTAACAAGTGGTTTAGACATAATTGAATTCTATAAAACTTTTCTATAAGAGGAGAATTATCCTTAGTTTTAGGTGGACTTTTTCATTCGGCGACTGAACCAACCCATTTTATCACTTCTATATTTAGGTATCATTTCATAGTTATCATATAAGAAACTTTTTTTTAAGGAAAAAAAACAGAAAGACTCAATCAAAAATTATCATCAGTTAAGTCTCTACATCAATAATATAATAAAAAAAATATTTAAATGTAGTGTAGTATTTTTATTGTATTTATATCTATAGTGTTTTTTATGATGATTTTATTTGTGAGATGTTTGATAAATACTGAAATGATGATACTAGATTAAGTTCATGAATTTAAGTAATAAAGTTGATTAACCTATTTGAAATCTTATTTGAGTTTTAATAAAATGAGATGATAAGTTGTGTGGATTAAAAATAGGTTAATATGAAATGATAAAGCATATATGAGTTGAGAGGCTGTGGAGGGCTAGAAGGAGAAGTGGGAAAGCAAAGGAAAACCAGAAATGGGAATAGAATCTAAAAAGAGTGAAGAAGTAGACATATTATCCAAAATGGAGGTCTGCAACTAGCTGACAAATTCACAGTAGTAACGATTTTCTAATCTCCACTCATGGAACTGGGACACATGGGCTCCTACTCCCTTTATCTTGTCCAAAATTTAATAAAACCACAAAGGATGAGGGCCACATGCATGTATGCAACAACTAAATCTCAAATCTTCATCTATCAGATCAATGGTCAAACTTACACTATTCTCCGCAACTTGTCTATAAACTATATTTATATTATTTTAATCCACACTATTAAGTGGATATTAAACTAAACCCACCTGATGACCACCATAATTTTTTAGATCAGTGTACTACTGGCTGTGAACTTACAAAAATGCAATAATTAAGAGTTGGGTTAGTTTTATAATTGGCAGTGTTGGGTTTTAATAATGGAATTTGGGTTGTGATAGCAATGATAATGAAAGGAATTGCGTTATATCCATTATTAATGCGAAAAGGGACGGAAGATGCCGTGTGCACCGTTTGCTTTTGAAACATATGTGTGAATATTATTGTTGTTGGTGTAAAATAAAGGGGACGAAGGAAGATTTTTTGTTATCTGTGGACGCAGGTATATATAATAAAAGATATTATTATGATATGGTGATAGTTAGGTTTGGTGGTGGGGTGCAAGGGGGAATGGAGGATAAGTGAAGGATAAGGGTTTGTGGGGCTCCCTTATCTCTCTATCTCTCTATCCATCCATCACTCACATTTTGTCCTTCTCATGCGATGATACCACCCACAATTCTTGACTCTCTCTGTATTTACAGTAACATCACAACTTTACTCAAGATGTATTCTTCTAATTACAGTAACATCATGTATAGTGTTATACATTCAGTAGTAATAGTAGTCTGATATAGTTTAAAAATACAGGTCTAAATACATCTTTCTTTCGATTAGGATAAAGTAATAATAAATTTCGAATTCTAAAATAGATAATATTTCATACGTGATAACTCTGATGATCATTTTAATAGATTTTAGATTGAAATAGATTTATAGATTTATAAACTTAATCTCTTAAAGTTTTGATAGATCGAAATAGACTTATAGACCTACAAATTTAATATGTTAAAGTTTTGAGTTGAAGATGGTGTCGCTCATGTATGTAAGGTTGAGTTATGTTTTAAGTTCATTTCTAATATTAAACCACCTCATTTGTATTTTATACACTTAAACACGACTTTAATATAACTTAAATTTGTATTTAAATACCTAACAATATTAAAAGTGAACTCTAAATATAACTCAATCTTACAAAATCAACTTCTCTTGTATATTCTGACATATTTAATAATCTCGTATCAATTAAAAGTGAAAAACAATATCTATTAAAATATGATTTCCCTTCATAAGAGAACAAAACTTCAGTGTTAAAAAAGTAAACAATTAATTGATCCAAACAATAAAAGTCCATTAATAGACGCTAATTTTTAAACTACGGCATGACCTACGTGAATAATTTGTGAGCTGACATACGTAATTGTTAAGCATAACAATATCGCCATTGCATATTAGCCATAATAAAACAATTTTAGTAGAATAAGCTGACATAACATAAAACAAGAATTCCATAATCTTAATAGCATAATATGCGCTATAAATATAGATATGATATGATGAATCTACAGGGTTTGTGAGACAGAAAGAAAATGAGTTACGTTCACATTTTGACCGCAGTAGTATGGAGGTAAAATGCGCTTTAAAAGCTACCCATTCCAAACCAGCGAAACTGGTCCATGGGAGCACATAGAATGAACATTGCAATTTGCAACTTTCCCTTTTTTTCTCATTCACAGTGGGTTTCGTATATAATGGGATGGGGAAATGATATCATAGAAGAGAAAGGAATCAAAGATGGTGGTTTGATTGAAAAAGAAAGAAGAGAAAAAAAATTACATACTCATTTTTTTCCACTGTAACGCATATATATATATATACGCCAGTAAAAAATAAAAACAATTAAATAAAATAGTAACAATAACAAATAAAAATTGAGTACAGTTAAATAATAACAATAGTAATGGACGGTTAATTTTAGTATATAAACAATTTATGTTTATGTTTTTTATAATTTTAAACTATAATTAAAAATAAAATAAGAATATGATATACGTACCCTAAAAATAATTTTTTATTACATATTGTGTAAATACTAGTTTGAGACCCGTGAGTACTCACAGATTGTCGGTTTGTTGTCATCTTTCCTATTATCTTTTTATGATTTTTATTTTTCACATGCTAATAATAGTAATTATAAATAAATAAAAAATTAAAAGAATATTATTACTTTAACTAAACAATAATATTGATACAAATAACGAAATTTAATATTAATAAATAATAATATTTTTAAAAATTAGCTTTTATTTTATTTATGTTTTACTTTTCTTTAATTAAATAATTTTCATTTTCATTTTATTTATTGTCATTCCTTTTTACTTATTTCCTTTCCATAATATTTTTTCCGAATAATTTTTACTTCTTTCTCTTTATTCCTTTGTTTTTCTCTAAAATGATGGGAGCATTATGGCGAGTTATGATATTTTACTACATGACTTTGATTTCTTTTATTCTTTTCAAGGAGAATATGATCTAAGAAGAGAAACATATAAATATTTTTAAATATCAATTGAAAGTTTCTTGCATTATATATAACATCAAAGTTAAAATTGATAGAATGTCTAATGGAAGACTGCTTTAATCAAGACTCTCTACACAAGAAACACCAAAAAGAAAAAGAGAAGAGAAAACATAGAGTTTATTAGCCCCTTCAAGCTGGAACTATATATTTTTTATTTTCAACTTGAAATATATTGTTTTAAAACAACTTGAAATATATAGGTGGTGGCTAGCATACTAGCTTCTTCAAGAAGATCCACAGTAGATGAATTCCGGTGTTGTTTCTAACAACTTCTAAGATCCAAAAATAAATTAAATCTCCCAAGTCCCTGATTCGAAAATGTTGATGAAGAAGATTAGTTATGGTGTGTAAGATCATTTCCAATAAATATAATATCATCGACATAAAGGAAAACAATAGTAAATTTATCTAGATGTTAAACAATAGTCAACGAAAGAAAAGTTATAATTATGTGAAAGTGGAAAACAGTCTATGTATATTTATCTTTAGATGAAATAATTTTACTGGAACATGTTATATTATGAACAGTTTCATAATTTGAATTTAAAAGCAATGTTATATAATGCAGTGTATAATTTTTCTCATTTCTCCTTTTAATCTTATTAAGTGTATCTCACAAACAAAATCCAAAATTAAAAGGAACAAATTTTTTATACTACTCATTTAATTATATATTATGAATGTCGATAAAAACTTTATACTATACCATGATTTGTCATTTTTTTCAAACTTAATTCAGTTTTTTAGCATATAACTTGACCAATAAAATAAAACTATACTTTAAGATTTGACATTTTTTGTACGAAAAAGTTGCAATTCTACTAGGTAGTGGTGAACTCTTTAGATAATTCATTCTTTTTGTTTCAAGTTTGAAAGGAAAAAGGTAAAGAGAAAATGTACTCTGGTGGGTTTCACGTAGCCTTAATCACTGTGTTGCCCTGTTGAGTTTGAACTAAAGTTGTTGAAAAAAAGGTATAAAGGAGGTCAATGACAGCTACAATCTCAGATCCTAACTGTTTAAACTATTACTTACAAACCCTCTTCCACAATCATCACCGTACATTTACTCTGCACGACTAATTTATTGCCTAAGCAACTAATGCTACTTTTGGTTGGGGAAAAATATAGAAGATACTTTTTATTATATTGAAAAATATATATTTCAGTCGTTTTTCTAATGAATATAGAAATAAAGTGATTTTAAAATATATAAAATTGAATTTTGTTTTAGGTATTTTATAAAAGATACAAATTGTATTCTTTTTCTGCGACTAATATACAAAAAAAAAAAATTATTTTAAGAAGTAGCTGTGATTTAGACTTTGGCCGAAAGCTATTTAAAACAAAGTCTTAAAAAAATAACATGCTTTGAATTCTGATTCTAAATCAAACAAAAACACCAAAAATCTTCGGAAGGTATTTTTCACACAAAAAAAAAAAAAAAAAAAA
>Ga0209700_108830_pt1 | contig 12435 bp, 11 predicted proteins | sample SiratroredBW_FD_187528 | JGI IMG/M metagenome (GOLD analysis project Ga0209700, IMG submission 187528) | Root nodule microbial communities of legume samples collected from California, USA - Siratro red BW (SPAdes) (version 2) | ecosystem: Host-associated > Plants > Roots > Nodule | place: USA... | reverse complement strand
TTGAAATCATTTGTGAAGAGATCATTGAGGTATATTTGTAGTACACGTGGCGTACTCTGGTTAAAGCTCAAGCTAGCATTATCCATGATGCTTAACATATTTGACACAAATAAGAGTGAATTCGGCCCCGAAGAGCATCCCAAATCCGCTACTTTCCAACAGCTTTCTGAAGTTATGTTTGACATCAACACTTTTACATTATCTTCAAGTATAGGTTTCACTATGCTTGCCACTTTTCTCTACACCAAATTTAATTTGAGTCACCGTCCTATAATATGGAATATATATATATATATATATATGATTGTCATAAACTCTTTTCATTTTAGCAAATTCGGAAAACAAAAAGAACACCCTGTCTATTTTATATGCGCTTTGTTTTCTAAACCCGAAAAGAGATGATACCTGAAGTAAGGAGTTTTTGGTATAGCTGGTTTCTCCCTCTCCACCATTCATCTGAAGCACTCTCTCTGATGCCATTATGTAATGAATGGACACTCAACAGTCAAAGAATTATGTTAAGCTATGGGAAGTGTCAACATTTATATAGAGCACTTTGTTGTTAGGATGAGTATCAGCGTGTTCTAGCTTCTTTTATTTTTTTGAAAAAAAAAGACATCACAATATCTAGACTTAACTGAAAAAGAAAAAAAGGCACGTGTTAGAAGAAAGAAGGCGTAACACGTTTCTTTGTTTGATTATTCTATATTTTCTTAGTACGTATTTTGAATGAGAGTCACATGTTTTCTTCCGTACGCAAAATTAGGACAATTACATTCGGTTCATGGTTATCAAAGTCGAGAATTAACTCACTAACTAGTTCCAATTTACGTGTCTAATACTTTTTACCGAGTTGACTCGGAAGCAAACTTTCTTTTGTAATAGACTCGGTGGACTCGAATGTAAATCCTGTTAACTCATTCAAACTCGCAAGTTCAAAAACGAGTGAGCGATTTGAAAAAAGAAAATCGAACAACCCATACAATGGTCGTTGAGGGTTTTCATTTCATTAGAGATTGAGGAAATTATCTGGATTTATTGGACTAGCGTTTTCGATTTACGGTTCTCTTCTCTTGTCATTGTGCATCACCGTTGTCGTCGTCTTTTCATTGTGCATCGCGATGGTCAATCGCCGTCGCGCCGTCGTCTCCACTACAAGAAAATAAGGAATAATCGACGGCCATAAATCCGTCGATAACAATACATTACTGACGCGACGGACAACGAACCATCATTTTTTGAATTGTCGAAAAACTGACCAACGAATCATTCCTTACTGTCGGTAATTACCGACGGCCAAAATCCGTCGACAAAATCTGTTGAAAAAAATCGTATGATGTATACTGATAGAAATTTTCTGAAAAATCTGTCGGAAAAAAACCTAATGACAAAGACAATTGTTACAAACATGTCAAACAATGAAACAAGTTACATAAATAATTTACCTAATGGAAATAAAATATTAACCTCGACCATAAGGTTCAATGAATTGGTTGATTATGGAGATCAATGTCACTAGTGTATGTAAATGTGGCAATCGGGATCACGATGGACGAAAATCCAAGAAGAAAATACATAATTGTTTATTTTGATTTTTTGAAAATTTTAGAAAAAGAAGTCGCCACCATAGTTTTTATGGAAAACTATGGAAAAACCAAAAAAATGAGGATAAAGCTAGTTTGCGAAAACTGGGTCTAGATCAACGTCCGTCCTATGACAGTACATTTAATTAAATAAGTAAAATGAGTGTATTTTTTAAAATGTTTATTTTTCCAAATAATAGAAATAAAAACAAATAAGAACAAAATAATGATTTTTAAGTTAAAGGACCCGACAAGGATCGACCTTGCTCCTACATATTTCTATACGTGATAGAAAATCATGGCTACTTAGTTCTTTGATAGAAAACTGTTGGTTTGTGTGTTTGATATTTTTTAATCTCTTAAAAGTTTTATTTTTATTATATTTTAGAAAATTTTATATTTTTAAAATTTTAAGGTTCGCTAATTTCGAAAGTTTCGGATTAAAACTTGAACGTCTTCGCGAGGCAAAGTAAATTCGAATTAAACAACTTATGATGCGAGCGATCAATTGGATGTTTAACCGAAATAATTATTTATTATATTTTTAAATTCAAAATTATAGGAATCGAACGATAATTTCAATTTAAACACCGGGTGACGCGCGTGGTCGTTTGGTATTTAATTAAAATTTATTTAACAAAAAGTCTATATAGAAGAAAAAACAATAATAAATAAATAAATAAATAAATACTCATATAAATGGGATGAAATAAGTGACTACTAAAGTTGCAATTGTACCAAAAGAAAAAAAAATATTAATTGAGTCAAAGATTTAACTCAACCTTCCACTCCATTAGCCATTAATTGGTGCCACCTAAAAAAAGATTGGGTTATATATGCTTAAAACCGAAAAAATAAAATAAAATAAGATGCCACACGTGCATTCGGTCTAAATGAATAAAAAGAATGGCAAGGGTTTAGTACTACACATATTCAATGCCAAATTCAAAAAGGAGAGAGAGAAAAATAAATAAATAAAAGTTGATTGGGCCGAGCCCAACTAATGAAAACACACATCTTAAATTATTAACCTTAAAAGTAATCTAACGAAAAAGACAAGCAGTTTTGGGTTCTTTGAGCAGTTCAAGCAGCGGTGAGATTGGGTTGTTCGGTGGCTTGAGTGGTGAAGAAAATGGTGACATAGGGGAGGTGAGGCGCGGTGAAGTGTCTCGGTTTTTAGCTTCTATGGTGCAGTGGTTTGTTTGGGGGCGTAGGGGAGGAGTGGATCTATGGTCTTGAATTTGCCAGGGATTGCAGGTAGGGCGTCATCTTCCAGGGGCGATATTTTGGTGATTAAAAAAAGGGATCTTGATTACTGTGGGTATTTGGTGACTTGCAAAAGCAAAAGGGGTGAGGGTAGTGTGGTAGTGGTAAGAAAAATGGAGAGAAACAGGAAATGGCAAGGTTGTTTTGGCACGGCGAGTTAGAGGCTATTATGTTGAGGCAGAGCATTGGGGGAGTTTAAAGGAGGTTTTGGGTGTCTTGTGTGCGTGACCTGGGGATGATGGCTCAGATGTGGAAGTTTTGTAAAATTTTTTTTAGTTTCAAGCACTATTTTATTACTTCAACTAACCATTTTATTTGTTGCTTTACTTGAGGTTCAAGGAAAGGATGGTGAATGCATGATGTATGTTTAACAATAACAAAATAAATGAAAAGGACTACAAAAGACATAAACAAAAAAAGAAACGGGGTAAGGAAGAAACGGGGTAAGGAAGTGAACCTTCTCTTCTTGATTTGCTTTATAAACAACTTCCCTTTATTTCTTTCTCCTACTACATCCTTTTGACCGGTGAGAAATGTGTATATGTTTCTTTTGAATTAAAAGAAAGAAATGGTTTCCTTCTTATGAATAGGAACCAGAATGAGAAGCGATGCTTGGTAGGTTTTCAAGTTCGGGAACACGTCCTCCTCCCAAGTTTAGACCCCCCGCTTGCCTATATAAATCCTCAGCTAAAGAAAGACAAAAAGAGTCTACAGAGTTGACTTGGTCTCATGTTTGGACAAAACAAATTTTACTAAGAACAAGTGATGTTTGGCAGCAGCAAAAAGCTTGGCAGGAGGAATTTAGTTAGAAAGGGGCAATTTTGATTGTAGAAGGAAGCAGTAGTGATAGCAACATTACAGGGAAGCAGTGATAGCAACATTACAGGGAAGCATTGCAGAGGGGAGAAGCAGGCAAAAGCATTGAACATAATTTGGAGTTTTTCTGAAATAAGGATGGTGCAGCCTGTAGGAAAAAAAATCCACTCATCCTAGGCAAAGAAAGAGTCTCCTCCGAATTCAAAATTTTTTCCTTTTTTATTGTATAATATTTAATTTTTCATAAAAGAAAATGTAAAATAAAATTGCATAAGAAAAGGAAATATGCTTCTTTTCTTTTGGATTGATTTTGATAAAGAAGGTAAACTCTAAGAATGAGATAAAAGCAATCCTAAACAATGAAGATTATACTTCTTTTTTTGCCTTTTATTATTTGTACTTTTCCTAAAATGAGAAAGAGATAAAAATTAAACCATATTTTTATTCAATAACGAAAATAAGATAAAAACAAAATAAACATTTTCTTTAAAATGAAAGAAAATAAGAACAAAATCTAAAATTTTAACTAAAGAGATTTTTATTATTATAAATATTGGGAAAATTATTAAATAAATCCTGACAAAATTAGGTGTTGACATCTGCCCCTCTTTACTTTAACTTTATTGGATAATTTAAAAATTAAATTTTCATATTATCAAAGTACAAGTTAAGTAAAGACGGAAACACTAATTTCGTCCAGTTTGAACAAGAAGAGAAATAGAAAGAAAGTTCCAAATATCTAGATCATGTCTCAAAAGAGAGGTTATCGTTGAGAGACTGGAAAGGGGAAAGTGAGGTCGTGACCTTGGACTGAGCCGAGAGGGTCACGAATCGTCACATGTTGGAAGGTAAAGGTCGAAACCTTCGACTGAGCCGAGAGGGTTACGAACTATCACGTGTTGAAGAGTTGAGATCGAAACCTTGGACTGAGCCGAGAGGGCAACGCCATTTCTTCTAAAAGGTTGAGATCTTGATGACATCGAGAGGGTCTCACGAGGTTACGACCTTGATAACATTGGGCGAATCACATATCATTACACACTGACGAACAACAAGTGATCGTCAAAAGCTGGAAGAACACTTTTACAAGTCTTGGCAAAGCCGAGCGGGTCACATAATGTTTAAATATCGAGATCTTGACTATGTCGAGAGGATCACGAATGACATATGAATGCATGATGGCATGCATGAAGTTGAATTCTTTTGATTCTTGCTAAATGAAAGTGCAGGAACGAATGCTTGATGTTTTGCTCTTGTCAATAGATGATGAGTGTATAAACGTATGCATAGTTCTCATTTTCTATTCTTGAGAGTGCATGAGACTCTATTTTATCTCGTTTTTCAACTTTTGAACGAGAATTCAGGTATGAAAACTTGATTCTTGATTATTGAATGAGAGTACATGGACACATGCATGGGATTCAATTTTGATTTGTTATTTTTTCATTGACATTTAGAATCGATCGCTTTCTTGGATATCGTTGAATTCAACTGACATCAAAACTTCGCTCTTCAAAACAAGGGATGTTGCAAATCCTAAAGTTAATGTTAAAATTAGGGGCATTATTGACTTTTCTTCTTAAAACATTTTAATGCATACGCTTAAATCCATAGGTAGATGGAATATGTGAGATAGAAAATTGATGGGGTTCGAAGGGGAACTGAGATTGCGCAGCTTCAGATGTGTTATCATTCACATGCCGTTCCGAAATCTGCCCCAGTTTTGGTGGGGTAGTGGGTGAGCTTGATGACGCGTGAATGACTTATTTGCAAGGTAGAATGAGAACAGTCAGATTTGAGGAAAACTGGTCGATGTATAGAGAAAATAGGATCCTGGAAGGACAATGAAAATTGCCCCGATGATGATGAGGTTCCTTATGAAAGGTGGCTTGGTTTTTATAAGGTGAAAGAAAATGATTGTCCCAGTATAGGGTTTCTCTTACTTGGTCCGCCTTTGGTCGACTTACTAGTTGCTAACAGAGGAATGTCGTCAGACAGGAGCTTTTCAAATAACTTTCTTCTTTTTTTTTACCGTTTCTTTTTCTTTTCTCAACCGAGTTGTTAGTTATGTCCTCTTGTCACAGGGTTAAGCTTTTTGAAAATTAGATCAATCATTCCTTGATCAATGTGGGCTTTATTAGGTTGGTAACGTGGCCAGAGGTTGAAAGGTTGTCAAGGAACGAATATGAAGGCTCAAAACTATTTATGGGTTTTTTAAATTTTGACGCACGCATCATCAACCAAGTGTGGTGAAAAACATTCAAGGCTTTCTTCTATAGCATTTCCTTCTTTTCATCATTTTTTCTTGTTCAGCATTTTTTTGCTTTTCATCACTTTGTGATAATATTTCTTATTGTGAATTCACATCATCTTTTGAGAAATTTTCCATTGATTTTTACGAGCTTTTTGATATGCACCTTAACTTGAGTTTTATCTTAGTGATGATCCTTGCTTAGGTAATTTTGAGAAGACCTATATATATTTTGTTGGCTCAAGAAGGGTACAAAGGATTTGAATTTTTTTCGGATAACAAAACATGGCCACATATCATTTCAAATCATTATTGTTTTAATTTCAAAAAGGTTAACCCTGAAACAAGATTCAATGCCTCCCAACACATGTCATTTTTCATTTTTCACTTTTCATCATTTTTTTATATATATTCCTTTGCTTTACTATCCTTTCTTTTTCCTAGACTGCCTTCACGGGTTTTCAATCTAGTGGACTTTCATTATTTGACTGCCCCTAGAGTTTTGACGTCAACCATTTGGCCGACTGAGAGAAACCTGACTTTTTTCAGTATGGTACTCTTGGTTTGTCTTTCCAGGTGATGGTGAAAGCTACTGGGATAAATCTTTTTATTTTGAGATTTTGGAGATAAGGAGAGGCTAGATGATTTCAAACAACATGCATGCAAATGTTTCATTGGAAATTGTCAGCTTTTGCCCCTTATTAAAACACTGAAAGAATTTTAGAATCCCTATTTTATTTTAATCTCATAAATTCAACGATTTGTGAACAACGATTAGTCATGCAACGCTTGGCTTAAAAAAATAAAAAAACTTCTTTCATTTTTATTGATTCCACGACACCCTTCGAAGACTTGCTTTTGATGACAACACATGAGAATTTGTGTAACCTCCCATGGTATTCACTTTCTTTCCTTTTTATTTACTTAGTATGACAAAAATACGCCAAATGAGATTAAAGAAATAGAAAAATTAAAATTTATGAAGAGAACAATGCAGAAGTACAAAAAACCGTGTCAAATACAAATCATGAACAAAAGCAATATTTCTGCACAAGCACCCCGTCATTACAGAATCATATCAGGCATAAAATTTCTTGACCGTGTCGGAGTTAACTGGTACAGGTAACTCCTCCCCGTCCATCTTTTTTAAGATTAGTGCTCCTCCCGAAAATGCCCTTTTTACCACATAGGGACCTTCATAATTTGGAGTCCAGTTCCCTCTGTGATCCTTCTGATTCGGTATGATCTTTTTCACTACTAAGTCACCCTCGTGGAATTCTCGAGGACGAACTTTCTTGTCAAATGCTTTTTTCATCCTTCTTTGGTATAATTGCCCATGACACACTACCGTTAACCTTTTTTCCTCAATAAGGTTAAGTTGATCATATCGGGCCTGAACCCACTCGGCCTCTTTTAATTTGGTTTCCATTAACACCCTAAGAGAAGGAATCTCAACCTCAAATGGTAATGCTGCCTCCATTTCCATATACCAACGAGAAAGGTGTTGCCCCTGTAGATGTTCGCACTAAAGTACAATATCCATGCAAGGCGAACGGAAGCATCTCATGCCAATCTTTATATGTTACCACTGTCGCAACCGGGGTCACGACGGGGACGACGAACAAAAATATATTTATTTTTAATTTTCAAAACAAAGGAGTCGCCACCATAGTTTATTAGGAAAAACTATGGAAAACCAAAAGCAAGATAAGGCAAGTTCGCAAAACCGGATTTAGAGTTCGGGAGTCGGTTACGTGTGGGGAAGGTGTTAACACCCCCAGAACGCCCGTCCTAAGACGGTACCTTTAATTAAATAAGCAATCTGAGTGTGATTTTTTAAAATATTTATTTTCCCAAGAAAGAGATTAAAATAAAACAAACAAAATATTTTTTTTCGGTTTTAGGGAGCCCGACAAGGTTTGACCTTGCTCCTACGTATCTCCATTTAAGGGTGGAGAATCAGGGTTTCGTAGTTCTTTGATGATAAGATTGTTGGTTGTTTTGATTTGTATTTTTGAAAGTTTATGTTTGAAAATAAGGTAATTGAATGGTGTGAGTGCCAGATTTAAAGCCTGGGCTTTGAGAAACGGTGCCAGGTTTAAAGCCTGGGCTTTGAGAAACGGTGCCAGGTTTAAAGCCTGGGCTTTGAGGAACAGTGCCAGGTTTAAAGCCTGGGCTTTAAGGATTGGGGTATATATCAAATTTGGTGTTGGAAAATAACATGCAACAGTTATATGCAACATAGAATTTTTAGTGAAATCATGCATGCAAAAATGGAACATGACTCAATGAAACTCAACTTGGGTTTAGGGCATTTTGGTAATTGTGGAGAGTGTAGGTGCGGAACTTAATTAAAGGGGGTGTAGGAAGTAACCCCACCAATAAGAAACTCAATCTTGGGTTAAGGGCATTTTGGTAATTGTGGAGAGTGTGGGTGCGGAACTTAATTAATGGGGGTGTAGGAAGTAACCCCACCAATAAGAAACTCAATCTTGGGTTAAGGGCATTTTGGTAATTGTGGAGAGTGTGGGTGCGGAACTTAATTAATGGGGATGTAGGAAGTAACCCTACCAATAAGAAACTCAATCTTGGATTAAGGACATTTTGGTAATTGTGGAGAGTGTGGGTGCCGAACTTAATTAATGGGGGTGCAGGAAGTAACCCCACCAATCAGAAATCCAACCAGGGTTGAGGGCATTTTGGGAACTGTGAAAAATGTGGGTGCAGAACTTAATAAACAGGGGTGCAGGAAGCACCTCCACTAACTGCAACTCAGCCTAAAGCCATGGGTATTCTGGTAATTGGGGGAATAGAGGGTGCAGGCACAACCACATGGCTTGCGTTGGCGGTGGCCGCTACGGAAGCGGCGGCGACGGTGGAGGCCACCGACGGCGGCAGCGGAGGTCACCCATGGTGGCGGCGGAGGCCACCGACGACGGCGGCGACGTTGTTCGGAGTAGATAAGTGGCGTTTTCATGGCCGTTTTGCGGCTGCCCGTGGTGGGGCTCACGACATTGAAGACGTGATGGAGGAGGTCGTTGGAGGGTTTATGGTGGTGTTGAAGGCGTGATACAATGGTGCAAGATAATTCTACGAGGCAAGGTACAAGACGTGTGTTGGTTGCTTGGTGCAATTTGTGATAGTATGTGTTGTATAGGAAACATAATGCAAAGATGGTGCAAGGGAGAAACATAAACACAAAAATGTAGTGGAACATGCGTTCGTGGAGATGGAGATGTATGTTGATCAAATAGAAATAATTGGGGATGCTTTTTATTTTATGCAGTAAAACTTAAAACAAGTAAAAAGAAAAATATACCTGATGCTTTCCCTTAGTCTCTTCCTCTCTCTGTCAGAAGTAATTCTTCTTTCCTTCTCTTGTGTCTTTCTTGCGCTTGTCAAAAAATTTTCTCTTCTTTTTTGTTCTCCTCCTTTTCTTCCTTTTTTTAATATATCTCTTTTTCTTTTTTTTTATATTATTTTAATTGATATTTTTTTTGAGAAACCAGTAGTTCAGTTCAGAGAGGTTACCACTCTTTGACTCATTCATATTTATTATTTTATTATTTTTTTAAAATTAATATTAAAAATGAATCTATCCAAGAATAAGACTTAAAACGCTTTTCAACGGTAGAAAACCATTATTTATTATTAATTTTATTTTTAATTAAGTGGAGAACATGGGTTGTTATCTGAGTGGTTTAAAAATTATTATTTACAAATATTTATTTATTTTTAAAAAACAATACGTGGAGTTAAGGAGTGAGAACATGGGAGTCTACTGCCATTGACACATTCTTTTTATTATTATTTTATTATTATTATTTTTTATTTATTTATTTATTTTTTAAAACTTGCAAGTCAAGTTTGGAAACAGTTATTTTTATTGTTATATTTGTTTTTATTATTATTTATTTTATTATTTTTTTAAAATTTTCAGATTCTGTTGTTTTAATTTAGATATTTTTGTTATTTTTTTATTATTTTCGTTTTTTTATTATTAATTATTTATTTTATTTTATTTTATTTTTTAAAATCACCACCTTTTCTTTTTTCGTCTTTTTTTTGTTTTGTAATGGAAAAATTCAAATTTTATTATTATTATTTCAAGAAAAGTTAAAATAATAAATATATATTTTTATATTATTATTCATTTTTTCTTTATTCATTTTTATCATTATGCTTTAATTTAAAATATTATCCGGACAAAACCGGGTGTTGACAGTTGCCCCTCTTTACTTAAGTTTTAATGATAATATGAAAATTTGAGAAAAATTCGTATTATCAAAGTAAAAATTAAGTAAAGACAGAGATACTGATTTTGTTCGGATATCAACACGTGCCGAAAAGAAAAGCGGAGATCTTGCTTTTGCAGAGGATCAACATATCAAAGAAAAGTTATGACTTTGCTTCTGCAGGGAGTCGAAAAGTAAATGATAGTTGTGACTTTGCTTCTGCAGGGAGTCGAAAAGTAAAGAATGGCCAAGACCTTGCTTCTGCAGGGGATCAAGTGCCAAAATCAAATGTGACCTTGCTTCTGCAGGGGATCAACATATCAACAAATTTAAATAATTGTGACTTTGCTTCTACAGGGAGTCGAAAAATAAAGAATGACCAAGACCTTGCTTCTGCAGGGGATCAAGTGCCAAAAACAAATGCGACCTTGCTTCTGCAGGGGGTCAACATATCAACAAATTTAAATAACTGTGACTTTGCTTTTGCAGGGAGTCGAAAAATAAAGAATGGCCAAGACCTTGCTTCTGCAGGGGATCAAGTGCCAAAAACAAATGTAACCTTGCTTCTGCAGGGGGTCAACATATCAATAAATTTAAATAACAGTGACTTTGCTTCTACAGGGAGTCGAAAAATAAAGAATGGCCAAGACCTTGCTTCTGCAGGGGATCAAGTGCCAAAAACAAATGCGACCTTGCTTCTGCAGGGGGTCAACATATCAATAAATTTAAATAACAGTGACTTTGCTTCTGCAGGGAGTCGAAAAATAAAGAATGGCCAAGACCTTGCTTCTGCAGGGGATCAAGTGCCAAAAACAAATGTGACCTTGCTTCTGCAGGGGGTCAACATATCAACAAATTTAAATAACTATGACTTTGTTTCTGCAGGGAGTCGAAAAATAAAAAATGGCCAAGACCTTGCTTCTGCAGGGGATCAAGTGCCAAAAACAAATGTGACCTTGCTTCTGCAGAGGGTCAACATATCAAAACTTTGAATCAGGGGGCAATTCTTTACTAGATCTTGTATCAGAGGATCATGTAACCATTTTTTTTAAAACAAAAAAAAATTCAAATTATGATTTATTTTGAATGAATGCATGTTTGAATGCATGAGAATCTATGATTTGCCTTTGCTTTGAATGCTTGTATGAATGCATGATGTATTTTTTAATATTTGGTAAGTTTGATTTTTCCACTGTGGTATGAATGCATGATTTTATGCTGATTCATGAAATTTTGACTCACATGAGATTTTTTTAATGCCTGAGGATTTTGATTTGCTATTTTGCTCCTCTCTTTAAACCAAATATTTTTATGGAATCATCGAATTCATTGATTGAACTTTGAACTTTCATTTTGGGAACAACGTTCACAAATCTTAACGCTTGGCACAAAATTATTAATACGATTAATTCTAACATTTTGACGCATATGTGTCGGAATGGGTGGATGAACAAACATACGGTGATGACATGTTAAACTTCAAATAGGCAATGGATTTGTCCCAAGTACGGGAGGTAACCTTATTTTAAATTTTCCATACTCTTTGAGAGTTGACTATAAATGCAACAAAGTTGCCCCAGTTTTTTTTTTGAAAAATGGGAAATTAAGATTCAAAGGGATAGCCAATTTTGTTGGGTTAGATGAGTAAAAATAGATTTAGTGGGAAACCGGGATAATGAATTGATACTGATTGAATCACATGGAAACGTCCCCGATTTTAATGAATATTTTGGCTAGGGTGAAGAAGGAAACATGGGAAAGACACATATAAGAAAGGATTGCCCCAGTATTTATGCTTTAATGACACTATTTCATTCTTATTTAGCTGGCAAATTTGTATTATCCTTCCGCAAAAGACATTTTTTCTTTTTTTTTATTTTTTATTTTTTTACAACTTGACTTGTAGTGGCAGCCGCATTCCTCTGTTGCAAGGTTATTCTCTAGAAAAATCATCGACAATCATTCTTCAATCAATATGGACTTTACATGGCTTGTAACGTGGTAAGGGTTTAAAAGGTTTTGAAGAAAAAGGATATACAGGCTCAAAAATTGTTTACTGGTTATCATCATTTTTTATAACAAAAACTATCAACTAAGTATTGCACGGAGCAGTTCATGTTCTTGCTGAGATCACTTTTCCTTTTTATTTGCAAGTCATCCTTATTTGAACTGATGACACATATCTTCTTTTGTGAATTTCTTTTTTTTTATTTCTGATTCAGGAGCTTTTGATGTGCCCCTTTTTTACTCTCTCTCTTTTTTTTTTTTCGATCTCTTATCTTGA
>Ga0209700_108829_pt1 | contig 12436 bp, 18 predicted proteins | sample SiratroredBW_FD_187528 | JGI IMG/M metagenome (GOLD analysis project Ga0209700, IMG submission 187528) | Root nodule microbial communities of legume samples collected from California, USA - Siratro red BW (SPAdes) (version 2) | ecosystem: Host-associated > Plants > Roots > Nodule | place: USA... | reverse complement strand
TTTTTTTTTTTTTTTTTTTATCAGCTTTGCATGTTGGATTGTATTTTTTCGTTTCATTTGTATTCCTTTTGTTTTGGTTTTTACTTAGTTAAACGTAGGGTTGGTATTCCTAGTGTTGCATCTTCTACCCATTTAAGATTAACTGAATAAGATACAACCGAAGCGTCTCTTTTGTTTATTTAGGTTTTGTGAATAGATGGTATATTCACAATTCTTCATTGATGAGTTGAGGAGGGTGGATATGAGGACTATATTTCAGGCCCAGTTATTTCATTGCTTAAAACTTGTGTCCTCATACAAAATCATCCTCTAGCTTTCTGCTGGACTCTATGCATTTTTGTTATGAATTATAATAATGATACTTTGATATCGGTTGAGAATAACTCTCGTCTGATATCGGAGTAGTTTAGTTAAAGCGGATGATCTGATAAGAGCAATATAGTTATTTTGGGTTTAGGTTTTTGAAATCAAAATTTGAGAAGGGGGGAAGCGAGATTGTGAAGGCTTGAGAACATGATAGAGGTAAAGAAGGTGGAGCGAAATTGTGGCGTTTGGAAAATGAAGGACAGTCTTTGTAAGGAGAAAGAAAGGTGTGTGGAAGGGGATTTGGACTGGACTGTCGGAAGCGCGGTCTGACGATTGCTTTGAATAAGTGGTTTGGGAAAGTTAAGGTTTGTGTAGGCATGTAGAAAGGGATTTTTACGGCGACTGTGGGCAGCGCCGTCAGAAGATTGCTTTGAAGAAGTGGTTTGGTAAAGCTAGGGTTTGTCTAGGAAGAAGTTAGGATTTGGGTGGAAGAGACACAAAACCTATGAAAAGGTTGTTAGAAGTTGGGTTATTTGAACCGCGGAGGAAGTTCCGGTGGCTAGCTACGATTGTCGCTCAAGTAGAGGCGTCTTCAAGTGAGAGTAATTGACGGTTCACCATATCTGTAAATTATTGTATCTATATTTGTAGGACAGCAATGTTGGGTTTGTTGGATGTGTGTTTAGGGGTGACGATATTGGTTGCATATGCATGCATTAGGGTGTGTAAGGAATTTGGAAATTTAGTTGGAACAAGACGTAAATAGTATATTCATAGCCAATGGGTTATACGTATGTATTTTGCTTCCATTTCCAATAATTAACCTCATTAATTCATTTATTCATGGTTTGGTATAGGGTTTGACCATTAGAACATAGCTACTGAATGTGTGAATGGAATCAAAGCCAGAAACTTAAGAATGGTATGGACGTTGTGGCTGTGTTGGATTATGTGGAAAGTTGTGATTGTGTTTATGGACAAATGTGAGTGGTGTCCACAATCAACTTAAACTATAATAATATTATTTTGTTATGTTCAATTAACACATTTCTATTGGTTTAGTTTTCTAATAAGGTGGGAATGGATTGAGAGGCTTCAATTTTGTTATGTTGAATTAATACATTTTTCTGATACATGTATTGATCGGAGGGACTTGGTATCTCCTTGCGTAACATGATGTAAAAACTTTGAGGAGGTCACCATGGGCTTGTTGTCAGTAAACCTAGCTGTAAACTGTGCATACAGCGTCTCGAAGGAATCCACCGAACTCGGGGGCAATGAATAGTACCATCTCAAAGCGGTTCCTTCGAGAGTTGTTTGGAATAGGGGACAATGCACTCTCAGGTCGTCAGAAAAGATATTCGTTTGGGTTAAGTAAGACTTTATGTGGACCTTAGGATCAGAGTTTCTGTCGTAGGTCTTGAAGTTCGGTTACTTCCATTTGGACGGTAGCTGGACTTACATCACCTCGAGTGTGAAGGGGTGAAACCTGTTGATGTGAGCCTTCATGTCTTCCCTTGGTAGGGGTGGGGGTATTTCCTTAAAAGGCATGTGGTGATAATACCTTGGAGGGTCGCGTGGTCCTCATCCTCGTTCACCAATTTGTCCTGGAATTTCGCCCCCGCTCATATCGGCTCGGCTGGGACTCTGATGGTGTCTGGCTCCAGGTTGGGGTCTCCTCCAAACACTCCTTGGATGTACGTCCATCCCCGATGAAGCATCATTATGTGCTCATAGAGGGCCCACATGTCATCGTCATGGTTCCTTTGCTAATTATGGATTCGAGAAATCATTTTCTCACGAGTAGCGTTGAGGGTATTATGCACATTGGCCTCACTCTCCTAGAGCACCGCCTTCATGCTATCCACGCTCCTCTGAATGACTTCGTCGACATACTTCTGAAGAGCTTTTAGCAATGCCAGATCTATTCTATCTGAATGGTCACTAGTAGAAAAAAGACATTTAATTGCGGTTGTATTAGGCTTACAAACGCGGTTGTCCAACCGCGATAAAAAATACTGAAGATACAAACGCGGTTGTACAACTGCGACGTAAAGTATAACATACCATTGCGGTTCTTCAGAAACCGCATTGAAAAATGGCTTAGACCGTGCAAAAATATACAAATACTAGCACATACCAGCGCGGTTGTATAGGGAACCGCGCTGGTATGGCACATACAAAATTAACACAAATAAACAACCGCGTTTGTATGTGCCATACCAGTGCAGTTCCCTATATAACCGTGCTGGTATGTGCCAGTTTTTTTTTAAATGGTAACAACAATTTGTTGCTGCCCAATACCAAAATTCAATTGTTGTCAAAAATTATTTGCTGCTACCAAAACTAAAATACAAAATCCAATATCTCCAATTCAACACATACTCAATTCAAAATTCAAAATCTAATATCTCCAATACAACACATACTCAATTCAAAATTCAAGTTTCCACAAACACAAGAATTCTAAGTATTGACACAAACATTATATAAGTCTATATATGCATACAATAGAAAGTTGTTACAATATACTACAACTTAGACAAATATTACTATACATTATACTATAAAGTTATTACAATATACTACAACTTACTACAAGTTTACTATAAGATTTCATTTCTCTTCTCAATGAAGTAAGTTGCCCATTTTGTCCAAATATCTTTTATGTACTTGTGTTCAATTGGATCTGCATCTATAAACATCTGAAATAGAATAATTGTGTTAGTAGTTATCATCATATGCTCATCATAATTTTATCTATTTTGAACACTTTCATACATGTTCCCAAGAGTTGGTGATATGGGCTTGGACTAGGGTCTTCATCCAATGCATGACGTAGTAGCCACATTCTCAACTTCCTTTTTGTTTGTTACACTACAATTTTATCAAAGTTAATTCATTAAACAAATCTACAACGAATTTAATAGGTTCAATTAAGAATAAAAATACCTTAGGCTGCACCCAACATAGGGTATGAGATGAGGATATAAATCTACCGCCAAGTACATTAATAACATTAATTGCACTAAAATCAAAGATGATTATTAATAACTTGCATATTATACAAACAATATCAATATTTTATAAGGTAAATAAAATCGTACCCTTGTACCACTTATTTGATGTCATTACTTGGCTTCTTATGCAGTGAACAAAACCATATCACAGTTTTATCCAAAGGACAAACAACCATTAGTTGCCAATGGCTCCTAAAATAATGAATCCACTATTGATGTTCTCAAAATTAATTGAAATAAAAAATATAAAGATTAGTAACTTAGGATTGAATAATTGGGGCAAAATAAATGCTCTTTCTGGATTCTCCAATCCATTTCTGTATATAATTTTGACATTCCAACTTTTTATTTCCGGTCATTTGTATGCTTTGTGGCTTAAGAAATCCATAGATATCAGAATACCCTGAGTTATAAGCTAATTTGTTTATGTACCTGCATTGTTAATATATTGAATATCAGTAAAAACATATTAAGAAATGTAAAAATGTGTAACTCTAAAATATACTTACATCATCCATAACTGAATAACTGTAATGTTTAACATATGGGATCCCATGGCGATTTCCATTATATCATTCATGTATACGTAGAGTGGCATACCACCATTTTTGACACCAAATACTCTATGGTCCCACGAAATTGGACAAGGTGAATCATACATGATGTGGGAAAGCCTAAACAACTCCTGAATTGGATTCATAGACGTCTATTGCTATTGGTATGGTTGCGGGTCAGGACTTGATGATTTCTGTTTACTCCCAGTGTCCTATAATAGAAAATAACAAAACTAAATGTATTAATTTAAACAAAATTAAGTGTTAATTTAAGTAACATGAAGAGAAATGATGACAATCATACCTCATGGTTTTTAGAAATGACCTTTAGGAGATGTGTAGGCCATGCAATAAATGTACCGAGTGCCTGTCCCACAAATCTAATCTCTGATGTTGGCTTTGACACCTCGGCATCGGCAACTTTAACTTTTTCAATGACCACTCTACTTAAATCTTCTCTAAGTGACAATGTGTGGATCGTCGAACCTGTAGCATACACTCTCCCAATTGCTACGACATGAGGAGGATCTCCAGCAAACAACTTACAAAGATATGAAATATGTGTTTGTAGCTCCTTCTCGTCCTCGTCCTCGTCATCATCAGCACAACTACCCTTTATGCTAACTCTACCGCGTGCTTCCTCTTGCTGCATAGGTAGTATTTCATCTTGCTGCATAGGATTGTGTTGCTGTGTCATGCCCATGGATGACCTAACCTGCTCTATTTCTCGTCTAATTTTTTCTCTTATTTCTCTTTTTAAATCTTCTTTAATCTTAGCTAGTTGGTCTAGTGTGGCTGGTGCCTTAGAAGAGGAAGACCGGGAAGTTGATCCAAAAAATTGTCTTACCCCTACACCAAACCCAGCAGTATGGACATGACCAGGGTGTTCTGGGATGCCAATAGCTTCTGGCAGTATATCTTGTCTTCCTTGACTCATAAAACTTCCCTGTGAGCTCTGTTGCACCAAGTCATCCTATGAAAAATAATAGAATAAAGCTCATCAATTAAATACTAAAAATGAAAACATTACATGATACTCAATTTAATCACATTAACTCACAATCCGATAGGCAATCGCTTCAGACTGTGTAGATGTCATCTGCCCTCCTGGTTTAGTCCTAGCCAACTTCCATTTCTCATGTCGACTAGGAGGGGATGGAGGAGAAAGAACATCTTCTGAAGTTGATGAATCATGTAATGATTTCGCCTTTTCTTCCATTATCTTCCTTTCTAATAAATCATAACCCCCCCTAGATAATCGGTGGGGGGTGACATTCTTATTCGCAATGTCTTGAGCTTTCTTTCTCTTTTCCTACAAAATACAAAATTCACCTTTGTCACATTGATATTATTTAATTAACTGGGTCTGGATAAAAAAATCAAACCTGCCAAGAGGGATCCTCTCTAATTTGGACAAATTGACTCCAAGTGTCTTCATCAATTCCATATTTTTGACAAGGTGATTGTCCCTTGCGTTTTCCATATACGTATGTAGTTGTCAAAACAGCCTTGAATGACCTCCATTTTGCCCCAATGGATGACATAATCTTCTTTCTAATTAAGCTGGAGCTTTCAAACTCAAAGCTTGTCTACAAAAATAAATAAATAAGTCATAAAGCAAAGAAAAAAATAATTCATATTGTAATTATTATATCCTAGAAATTTGTTACTTATACAAAGGTCCTGCCAAATCAGATCTTTTTCTTCTTCAGTCACATGATCCCAGTCAGGTACTAAAATAGATACTTTTGATCGTGCTAAAACACCTAAATAACTACCAAACTTTGCACCATTTGGGCCTGAAGCCCTACCACTCTGAGGATCTATATCAACCGGGATTCGGATACCACTAAGACGATTAATGGCAATAGCTTTCAAGCGTGCAACTTCTCTAGTCTTCTTTGAAGAATCAGCCATGACCTGAAATTGAAATAAAACATGCTTAATATATAACATCAACAATAACAAGATCAAATGTTAATATTATGGAAATGTTAACAATAACTCATTTAAAAAAAATAAACATTACTTTTTTTTGTATTATGGAAGTGTTGCAATGTTCTCCCATATTCCTTCATTATGATCTGTTCGTGTAGCATGTACTTCATCAACATCATTTTCTTCATTCATATGAGGTAACTGTCTTGACAATGATGAATTATTAGCATATTCGACTATTGAATCGTCATGGTTATCGACATCAGGTTCATTTTTCCCTTGGATGACAACTGACCACCTCTCATTTGAAGGATCTTTAACATAAAAAACTTGTTTTGCTTGGTAAGCCATGATGAAAGGATCTTCCTTATAACCTATCTTTGCGAGATCAACTAATGTAAAACCCAAGTCATCAACATGCACTCCTGTGTTACTATCAACCCATTTACATTTAAATACCGGTACTCTAAATTTCACATAGTCAACTTCCCAGATTTCTTCAATTACTCCATAGTAACTTATTGTAGCCATGACAGGATTGTTATCTTTTGAACTAGCAAAGTGCATTGACTCTGCCTCAAGGGTGACACCACTATTCTACATTGTACTTTTTTTATCCTCAGTGTTTGTGTAAAAAGATAACTTATTAATATCATATCTAGACCATGTTATGACATCAAAGTTAGGTACTCGTGCTAACCATTTCAAATGTTCAACATCACAAGCCCTTTCACCAATTTTCTCTTTAAACCATTTCAAAAATGTCTTGTTATGTTCATTTAACAACCACTTCTCATTTGCACGTGGATTCACTGACTTCAACAACATTTTGTGTTCATTTAAGAAAGGAAGAACATCGTCAGTATTGTTCAAAACATACAAGTGTGCTTGGAGTACCTGTTGTTGATCTTTTCAAATTACCCTCACACCTCGTATGCCTTTACCTTCATGCCTTCCTTCATACCTAGTCTTTGGGACGCCTATAACATCTACTTCTGACATATAATTCATACAAAACTCCATTGCTTCCTCTGTAATATATCTCTCTACAATAGATGCTTCAGGTCGATATGGATTCTTCACGTACCCTTTGAATATCTTCATGCATCGCTCAATTGGGTACATCCATCGTAAAAAAATAGGACTGCATAATCTAATTTCTCTCACTAGATGAACAATTGAGTGAACCATGATATCAAAAAATGATGGTGGAAAATACATCTCTAGTTGACACAAGAGAATGATAGCTTCATTTTCTAAGTCATCCAACCTAGTAGGATCAATTACTTTTCTACAAATAGCATTGAAGAATAGGCATACGCGAGTGATGACTTGTCTAACATTTTTTGGTAGAATTCCATAAATAACCACTAGAAGAAGGTCTTGCATCAGAACATGACAATCATGATATTTAAGCCCATGAGTTTCAAATCTTCCATTGAGATCAGACTTTTGATATTTGAAGAGTATCCTTGTGGTACCTTAAATCCTCGCAAGCAGTTACAAAAACTCATCTTTTCAGATTTTGACAGGTATGACATGCTGGTGGCAAGTAAGTTCATTTACCATGAGGTTGTGGTTGTAACTCCAATCGAACACCCATTTTAACTAGATCTTTACGAGCTTTTATTCCATTCTTTGTCTTTCCTTTAATGTTTAGCAATGTCCCAATTATACTATCACAAACATTCTTTTCCACGTGCATTACATCTATGCAATGTCTAACATCTAACTTGGACTAATATGGAAGTTCAAAGAAGATCAATTTCTTCTTCCATATGTTTTTCACCCCACTATGCTTGACAGTTTTCCTATAAGTCACTTCAATGTGGCTCACTCGATTATAAACTCCGTCACTAGTTAAGGGTGGAGGTGCAGTTTTGTCTTCCTGACAGCCATTAAAAGCTTTTTTCAACCTGTAATAAGGATGATTATGTTTCAAAAACTTTTGATAGCCAATGTAACATGTCTTCCTCCCTTATTTTAGCTGATCGTAACTCGTGTTCTCTTCACATATTGGGCAAGCATGATGTTCTTTGACACTATAACCACTAAGATTTCCATATGTTGGAAAATCATTAATAGTCCATAGTAACAATGCTCGCAAATTGAAATTGACCTTTTCATATACATAAAAAACCACAACGCCTTCATCCCATAACAACCTCAAATCTTCTATCAAAGGACTTAGATAAGCATCTATGTCATTTATGGGTTGCCTTGGTCCTGATATCATCATAGACAACATCATATAATTTCTCTTCATGCACAACCAATACGGCAAATTATAAATAATTAGCAAAACAAGCCATGAACTATGTTTGCTACTTAAATTACCGTACGGATTGATATCATTTGTTGTAAGACCAAGTCTGAGATTTCTTGGATTTCTTCCAAACTCAGGATACAAAGAGTCAATTTTCTTTCATTGTGGTGATCGGCAACATGTCGTAACAACACATCACATTTTCTTCCATTTGCATGACATGTCAAGTTCTTTGCATCATTAACATTAGCAAAAAAATGTCTTAATTGTGGTATGATTGGAAGATACCATAATACTTTTATTGGAGGACCCTTTTTCATGTCATCATCATCACCGTCATTATCCTTTGCTTTGTATCTTGAAACCTTGCATCTAGGACAATTATGCAATCCTTCAAACTCTTTTCTGTACAATATGAAATCATTGGGACAAGCATGTATTTTTCGGTACTCCATACCCATTGGACACAATATCTTCTTCGCCTCATAGTGACTGGTTGGCAATGTATTACCTTCTGGAAGTATTTGATGAAACAATTCTAGCAATTCGGTGAAACTTTTATAAGTCCATCTATTTCTTGCCTTAATATTAAATAATCGTAATACTGTTGACAAGCGGGAAAAAGTAGAACAACCGGGATACAATTCTGTGACTAAATCATCTTTCAATGAATCGTACACATGTGCTTGATGGAAACTATCTTCTCCAATATCACGAATCATGTCTTCCATGCAATCCTTAGAATATACATTAAAATATTCACATTCAGTTGTAGATTTGCTAGAATATTACTCCAAAACTTCACCATGCCAAGTCCATATTGTATAGCTCTTCAAGAAACCATCACACAGAACATGCTCTCGTATCAACTCAATATCTTGTCTTATCACATTTACACAATTCACACAAGGACAATAATATTTATTATTTACTCCTACTCCATTCCTCTTAGCAAATTGTATAAACTCTTCAACACCGTTCTCATACTCATTACTGATTCGACTTTCAGTTATCCAACTTCGATCCATGACTACATTCAAAAAAGACATCATACATATTAAACAAAATACAAATGAAACTTAAAATTGTCAGGGATCGAACATCCTCGGACTCATACCCACACATAATAGAAAACATAAAATGTCGGGGATCGAACATCCCCGGATTCAGTACCAACACGTCATGATAAACATAAATATTAGACAAAACATAAAATGTCGGAGATCAAACATCCCCAGACTCAATACCAACACGTCATGATAAACATAGATATTAGACAAAACATAAAATGTCGGGGATCGAACATTCCCAGACTCAATACCAACACGTCATGATAAACATAAATATTAGACAAAACATAAAATGCTGGGGATCGAACATCCCCAGACTCAATACCAACTCGTCATGATAAACACGATACAATCACAGTGCAATAATCTAGGTCTCTCTAACATCATCCTAGTGTACAAACTAATATAAAGCACCAACAAAGTAAATTAATTAAATAGAAACATTGAGTGGACGAACCTGAAAAATAGAGACAATGGCAGCGTGTTCACAACTATGGTGGAGAAGAGTCTACACAACAATGGTAGAGACCTGAAAATATAGAATCAAGTCATACAAAAAAAAAATTGAATAAAGGCAGAGAAAGAGATAGCCTTCAGTGGTGGTAGGCATTGCAGCGGTAGAAGAAGAAAATGTCAAAGAGAGAGAGAGACGTGGTGGTGAGGGTCTGAGTGGTGATGATGGTGGTCGCGGAAGCACCTCGACGTGGTGGTGGTGGCCGCGGAAGCACCTCGACGTGATGGTGCTGGCCGCGGAAGCAAAATCGTGGAGAGAGAGAGATGAGAGAGAGGTTGCTGCGAATGGTGAAGGAGGGTGAGAGGCACTGCGAGGGAGGAAGAAGAAGAAGAAAAGGCACTGCGAGGGCACGCGAGGAAGAAGAAGAAGAAGAAGAAGCAAACGGGAAGAGTGGAACAAAGGGCACGCGAGGGGGGAAGAGTGGGAGTCCTAAAAAAAGAGGATACAAACGCGGTTATTACTGGGAACCGCATTTGTATCCTTCTGCAAAATAATTTAAAAATTGTTTTGCAGATATCAACGTGGTTGTTTCCAGAACTGCATTGGTATCTCTCTGCAGTTTTCAATAATAAATTATTTGTGGCTTATTATCGCGGTTCTCGCGTCAACCGCATTGGTATAGCTGTACTTAATTTCAAAAATGCCACCGCGTTATTTTTAATTTCGGTTCATTTTTAACCGTAATGATATCCCGCCTTTAAATATGTTTTTTCTACTAGTGGGTGGTCTTGGAAAAAGTGTTATAAGGCCCTACAGTAGGCGTCCAATATTCTTACCTGACCGGAGTCCAGATCTCCTCCAGTGGATGAGTGACAATCAAACTAGTGTGAGTCAAGCCAAGTGAGGGTCCACCTGCAAAAGACTCTCCGACGCTAAGTCAGTAAGAATATAATGAAAGGTGTTTAGAAGATATGAATAAGTGTATAATGAGATAGATGATACTATGTATAAACCTTAGGTCATATTTATAAGACCTTGTTATTAAAACTTTATAATCACTCATAATGATTAGGTATAAACCTTAGGTCATATTTATAAGACCTTGTTATTGAAACTTTATACTCACTCATAATGATTTTGTAGGTTTAGAATGACACATTAGAATCAATAAAAGTAAATGATATTAACTGGTAGTAGTTAACAGTGAGTTATATCTAATAGATTTGATTAAATTTAGCCTTAATATTTGATAGATATACATTTTTCAAATATGAAGGGAGTATACAAAAATGCTAATATGGAAAATGCATGAAAGTTGCAGTTGGCATTTAGCAAGTTATTTGCAGTTTCAAATCTTTAATTTGGTGCAGTTAATCGAGGAAAGTAAATAAATTATGTTATTAGTTCAAAAACAATCTTATTATTATTTTTAGTGACAAATAATAAAAGTTGATGCAATATTAATGATGATTCATGAAATATATTAAATATGTTTAAAATGATATCAAATCATTGAAGGTGTATACAAGTATTCATTTAGACATTTTTTCTTTAAATTACGGTATATTTGAATAAACTAGTTATAGGTGAAATATAAGTTATTTATAAACTAATTTATATATAATTTATTTAAATTTTTATTTATATAAAAGTTAATTTTAAATTTTTTTAACTTTTTTTTTGTCTTTAAAAAGTGTAACTTATATATATATATATATATATATATATATATATATATATATATATATATATATATATACACACACACATTAATAAAACCTTAGGAAATCACATTTTATAATAGACAGCTTATATGTCATGTAAGCAACTTGCAGAAAGAACCTTTGAATGAAACAAAGAGTAAGGGTGCCAAGTCTTGCCAAATAAACAAATCGGCCAAAGGCCAACCTTGGTGGTTACGTACAATTTTTTTCTAAAAACAAAGACTCTACCAGTTTAACAGATATAAATAATTATTCATAATTTCTTAGTTGCTGTTTCTTAATTGTACGTCCTTGAACTTCAAAACACGCATAAACTGAAGCTCAACGGTTCTCATTTCATTTTATTCTCCTCGAGATGTAATAAAATATTTTGATTTATAGTTATATTTTAAATATACTATAATAATTTATATTGTGATGAAAAGTTACTTTTAAAAATTTAATATTTTTAAATGTTAAAATTTATTTTAGAAATGTAGATAAAAAAAAAGTAGACCACAAAGATATAAGCGTTAATAATAATTTTTAAACACGCTCGTTGAATTTTTTTTCTCAAAATACTTCTCTGAAAATAACTTTTAAAGCATTTTCGCCCAACATAATTATCATATATACATTTATACTTGATATTAATTAAATAACTGATAGGTAAATAATTAAAATCAAATCAAATAAATATAACATAATAATTCTACAATATTAGATAAAGTACAACATGCTTTTATATTTAGAGAAATCATACAACACCACAATCTTTATTATCCAATTTGACAATTCTGTGACACACATTCTCAGATAAACATTTACTTCATTTCGTTTATGTCAAATATGTTTATCCTCTTTTAAGGGCAAAAATATCATATCAAGAAATGAAGTATCAACAAGATAGGAAAAACAAAATATTGTCATTCATTGTTTGCGTTTGCGTTAAAGAGAGAAAACAAAGAAGAGAAAAAGTTGAGCTTTGGTGTTTCTGACACTAAATCATAAAAGGAAGTTTTTTTTTGTGTTTCTGACAGTGACTCATAGTCATAGAAGGAAGAGATTATTTCACACTGATGTCAAAGGTTACGTGTTCGTCTTCTATCATTTAAGATAAGGGGT
>Ga0209700_108828_pt1 | contig 12439 bp, 5 predicted proteins | sample SiratroredBW_FD_187528 | JGI IMG/M metagenome (GOLD analysis project Ga0209700, IMG submission 187528) | Root nodule microbial communities of legume samples collected from California, USA - Siratro red BW (SPAdes) (version 2) | ecosystem: Host-associated > Plants > Roots > Nodule | place: USA... | reverse complement strand
AAAAAATAAATTATATATATATATATATATATATTTTGGGAGATTGAGGTGCTTGTATCTTTGATTTTTCAAATTTATGATTAAATATATTAATTTTAATTTTTTTTCACCTCTGAAATTTATTTGTTGACTACTTTATGTTATTTTGTTTCCATATATGCTTATCTTTATTAAGAATATTGTTGCCAATTGATGCTTATTGTGATATTGATCTAATTACTATTAGAACAAGTAAAATAATACTTTAACATTCTTATGGTATACCAACTTCATATAATGATATTAAAATGTGTATATCCAATTCATATACGCTCATATACATACATAAGTATTTTCTTTCTCTTTCTACTTAATTTTGGAAAAAAGTAAAAAATAAAAAAAAAATATGTTCATGATTGTGCATTTATAATTATTTTAAGCTTAAACACCAAAAGGATTATGTATTATGGAATTATGTATTATGTATTGTTATAATTAACTCTACTCACACGCGTTCTTTACGTTCTTAAGAATAGAACACCACTAAAAACAGACTAGGAAGTATAGCTCCATTTGTTAGACTTTTCTTAATCAAGGCCTAATTGTCCCTAACATATACCCGAGAAACATATTCAGTAGAAATTTTAAAACATCATTTTATTGCAAAAGATAATAGAATAAAACATAATAAATGGATATTTTTGTCTCAAGTTTCTCACTTCATGTTTCTAATACTTTTAAAGATACTAAATATAATCTTTTTATAAATACTAAACAACTTTGAACAACTTTGATTTGAAGAGACATTTGAATACTTTGATCGAAAATCGCCAAAACTCTGAACGAGATCATTATGCATTCTTCCAAGCGGTGAGGTGAATTATGGCAGTATATAAGAGAAGTCAGGGATAATTGTATTTTGTAATGGCATATGTAGAAGGGTAAGATAAAGGTGTTTGGCTTATGTTACAAGGCAAAGGCAAAGGCAATTGATGAATGGTGATGGGTGAAAGAGTTGGCTCTGTGAGAAGGAGACAGGAAAATGGAGGCATCAGGAAATTACTTCCCTCTTTCAAAACTGCTATCTTCTACTGTAAGTTGCCAGAGAGGACCAGTTGAGGTCTCTGGTACCCTGTGACTTTAATTTTGCCCTCAAGGACATGCATCTACAATTTTCCTAATCATTCTTCACTTTATTAATTTTAATCACCAACCCTTTTTTTTTTACCAAGACAGATCTTGGTTCAACCACAATTAGACTTTCTTGGATAAAGCAGGAGAAAATAAAGTCAATCAAAAAAAGTAAAAATTAAAGTAAAAAAAAAATACTAATAATCAATGAAACCTATGGATTGATTTTTTTTTCTATGTATATTATAATAATAATAATAATAAATATTTTTTTTTAAAACATCTTCAATTCTACAAGTTCTTAAAGGGTTCTTCACACTATTATAATAGGTCTTAGAGAAACCTAAATAAAAAAATGTTCACTCTAACCTACAATTTCAACAAAAACTTTATACAGAAATCTGACATGAACATTATAAAAGCTCAACAAACAGTTGGTTTGTTTCAAACAAATATCATGTTTGTGGAAACACCCCTTTTAAGAACATGAAAGTTTGATTGGTAGTTAGATTCTTAAGAACAAGGATAAATGATTTTTTTTTCCACTCATTTTGTTTATATCTTTCTCTCTCTTTTTTTTTTTTTTCCCTCTCTATTTCTATTTGTCTTCTTGTGTCTCCAAATTCAAATCTTGTATTACTAGACCAACTTCTTGTAATTAACTTTTTCAGCTCTAACAAAATAGTTGGGAAATGTGCCTTGATTTACATTTTTAAGATTTGTAAGTTTTTCCACAAAGTAAAAAGTGATTAAAATTTACTTTTTGTTTTTCTGTTGTTATATATGTTTTCATCAATCTATTCCTCATATTTGAAACATGATATTTAGAGGACCTTAGTTTCCAACCTGTGGTCCCAAATTAGCTTAATCAGCCATAAACATGCATCAGCTCTGGTTCTTCCTTCAGTGACTTTCTTCTAATCCATCAATCAATTGATTTAACATTCAAAATGCTTTTGACTTCAATAAAACTAATGACAATTAGCTGGTTCCCCAAAATTTTAAGAGATTTTAACTATATTATTTATATTTTATTACTGTTGTGTATATGTTTTCAATATATAAACATTTAAAATGAATGCCCTTTTTAAGAAAAAAACTTATCTTTCAATAAGAGGTTGTGGTATAATATTTTATTAAAATATTTAATTTCGATTAGGATATAAGTAGGATTAGAAAAATTAATGTTTTACAATATTTTATTTGGATTAGGATGTGGAAATTGAAAAAATAAAAAAGAGAAAAAAAGTAAAAATTAAGTTGATTATATTAGAGAAAGAGATTATAAGAAAATAAATTAAGAAATTATAAAAATTTTCATGTCTGCTTACAAAATTTCTCTATGGGTGGCTTAAAATCTATATTAAAGAAAAAAAAAATAGAGTAAAATAAAAATAAAATTGCATCAACATGAAATATGAGTAAAAATAAAAGCATTTTTTTATATACAAATTTAAATAAGACGCTTTACAAGGTGTTTAAATTTAAATAAATTTTTTTATTTGTAATATTTTTAAATGAAAATTTAAATTCATATAACAATATCATTAAACCACATACTGAATTTAATAATATCGCTACATAAAAAAAATAATTGATGCAGATTACCAAACTTAAATAAAATAAGAAATCCTAATAATTATATAATATCTAAACAAATTAATGGGATAAAAAAATAAAAATAACTTATAAACCATTATCCTTATTCACACGTCTCTCATAACTCTTAAAAAAATTTATTCAAAATCATCCATTTTTCAATCTCAATCAAAACTTAAAGTATTTTTTGTTGTAATCATTATATATAATCTCAAATTTGATTAAAAATATGTATCATTATAGTTAACTTATTTAACTACCTATATTTCACATATGAGATTCATATTTTTACCAAATGCTCCCTAGAAAGATACACTAGATTTGATAAATTATTTTCAAAAAAAAATCATCAACATCTTTATTTTAACTTCATTAAATTAGTCATTGATAATGATCTTGTTTTTTTTAACCAAATCAACAGAGAACTTAATTTATCTCTTTGGTTGTAACCATAGAACTTTATTTAAAAAACATTCATGAACTCTTGCTACTCCCACCTTCACTATTTAATGCCATGAGTTATAATCACAAAACAACTTGCCAGTATCCTTCAATTCACTCAATACTTGTTAAGTTGATACTAACTTTACTTCCTTCAAATCAAGAAAACATTAACTAACTATTATGAGAATATGAATGATAAATAACCAATCAATTCCTAAGATTATATCAAACTCACTTTTAATTTATGTTTCTATATATCATTGAACACCCAACACATATTAAAGAAGTTATCACTGAAATAGAAAATTATGTAAAACCAAACAAATCAAATTGAAGCTCCATCACCAACAAAAACCATCTTCACAACTCTTGACACAAATGAATGTGAAAAAACTTTTAGTTGAGTTTAAGAAAGAGTTGAATTGAATTTATTAATTTTTCATAAAAAAGAAGTTTATAAGAATGAATATTTTCAATTAAACTAATTTACTATAGTTTGGGATAAAAAATCATTCAATTAATTCACAAACAGTCAGATCAAATTTCTATTTAAAATCATGACAAAAATATTGTTGATTGAATTTGCAAAACAATGACTTAAAATCTTACAGTGAATCAGAATAATAGAAATCAGTTGAAATATATGATTAACTCATTTAATTTCTAGAAACACTTAGTTACCAAGGTCTGCTAAATTTTGGGAAGATAGGTGGGTGGATGGTCAAGCACTGAAAGAAAAGTTTCCAAGGTTGTATTCAATTTTTCAGAATAAAGATAGTTTGGTAGGAGATCTTGCAGTATGGGAGGATAATAGGTCTTCTAGCTGTATAACTTGGAATCTCAGCTGGCATAGGGAGATGTTCGAATGGGAAAAGAACTTAGAAGAACAAATGATAACCATGATTTCTAAAGTCAAGTGGGAGGTGAGGGGTCAAGACAGGTTGGTGTGGGTGGGTGAGGATGTTCAAGAGTATACAGTTAAGTCTGGATACAGTATTTTGAATTGTGAGGATCTAATGGAAACTTCACAGAGTTTTCAGACATTATGGTCTTTAAAAGTTGTTCCTTCATCGATAGTGTGTGCATGGAGGTTACTTTTGGATAGGTTGCCAACTAGATCCAACTTAGCCAGAAGGGGTGTTCAGTTAGAGAATGTGCAATGTCCATTGTGCCTAGGAGATGTAGAAATTGTTAAACATCTGTTCAATACTTTTAAAGTGGCACGAAAAGTATGGGATATGTGTGACAGGTAGGTTGGGATTGTGGCTGTTAGACACGAGTCTACACTTGTTAATTTCCAGAGCTTCTGTCTATTGAGTCAAAGACATGGCGTTAATAGAGCGTGGAAAGGGAAGTGGGTGACTATTGTTTCGGAGATATGGAATCATAGAAATAAGGTGGTATTTAAAGGTGGTCTTGTGGATGTCGAGGAAATTTTTAGTCTAGCTCAGCTAAAGGGTTGGCTTTGGATTAAGTTTAAGTTGAAGAGAACCCCTCTTTCTTACTCGGATTGACACTTATCTCCGGTGATGTGCCTACTTTCTCTAGCCTAGCATTTCATGTTACAAGGTGGGATTTGTAATTGGTAGTTTGGGAGTGGTCAGGTTTTGTAGGGTATAGTGGTAAGGGTGATGCGACCTTGCTCAATAACCCAGATGTTATAGTTTCGTAGGGGGTATTTTGTTCATGTTATTCTCGGGTGGTTTAGTTTTTTGTGTGGATTGTATTTGTTTCTGTCTCCTTGTATTTTTTGGTGTTCTCAAGAGAAGTGTCTAAGTATGTCTAGAAAGGTGTTTAGGTTTTTTGACACTTAGTTCTTGATTCGGTATTGTGTATAAGGGTTGGAGCACCCCTGAAGTACTTCCTTTTATTCATTTATTTTTTGCTATTAAAAAAAAAAAAAAAACTCAGTTACAAAAAAAAAATGTAGTATTTTATTAGTAAATACCAATATATATTTGAATATGTTTTTGATGAATACAATCCAAACCACTTTTTAACAGATATTCAACCTTACATAAAGAGTTAGTTGATTCACAAATTTAATTGAATGATTTTTGGTGTGGATACATATTCTTTAGAAAATTAAATTCGAACCAAGAATAAGAGCAAAGAGAAAGAACACAAAGTTTTGTTATATTTAGAAGATACATATTAAGGCATCACTATTTGCATTAGTATGTATTTGGAGGGCAATGACAATGACAATCGCAATGCAGGACCGGTTACCTATAAAGTTGAATTTATCCAGGAGAGACATGGATGTAGGCAATTCGATGTGTCTTTTGTGCCTGAAAGGAAAAAGTAAAACATTTATTTATAGCTTGTAAGGTGACACAAAGAGTGTGGGGATGCATGTGATATGTAGGTTGGGATAGAAGCAGTTGGGCATGAACACCTTGATCTGCATATGCTGAGTTTTCATTTGTTGAGATTGAATTTGAAAGTAAATAAAGCATGGAAAGGGATATGGATAGTCATAGTGTCAGAAATATGAAATCATAGAAACAAGATAGTGTTTAGAAACGGAAAAGTGGATGATATAGAAATATTTTGCCAAGAACAGCTGAAATGTTGGTCATGGCTAAAACATAAAAAGTTAAATACTTATTTCTTGTACTCTGATTGGTGCCTTTGTCCTCTAGAATGTCTTAAATATGTGGGGTAAGTGATGGGAAGCAAGGCTAGGTTACTTGGGTGGTCGGATAATTTGACATGCTTGGATTGAGAGTTGGTTGGAGGTGTCACAATGTTAGAAACTAATCAAGGAAAATGGTTTTAATTAGGGTAGGTAGGATCTTTTATTGACAGGTATACACATGAAGAAGCATGGAAACACATTATGAACGTGGTGGTCATGAAACAAGCAAATGAATGGAACACTTAGCCCTAATTAGTTACTCTGCTAGAAATGAATATAAAAAGCTATAAAAGCTACAATAATAGTAAGACAAAGATGTTCGGTTTCGAAAGGGGACAGCCTCGTAGTTAGAACTAGATTATACATTGAAAGGAGTAGCCTATATAATGTTATTGTTTGTGCATGTGATTAAAATACTCAATGTTGTCCGTATTCCTAGCATTCACAATCAGGTTTTCAGATAAATTCTTATATTAGTAAGTTTGTTTGTATGATATTGTCACCCTTGGGTATGGTTGGGGGTTATATGTAATTTATTAAGTAGGTTCAAGAGAAAGATTGCACATGAATGCACATGAACAATTGATGATTGTATTATGATCAATTGAACTGGATATGTAAAGGGTTGAAATCCTAAATATTCTATTTTATTTAATTTATTTTTCGCTGTTTAAAAAAATATAACAAAACAATAATAGAATAAATTATAAATTAATGAGATAATACAACCTAACCTATTTTCTCAAACAATTTAACGATGTTATTGGAATATAATAATCACAATTTCTAGAAATATAACCATATTAAACTAGAAAACTATATAAATAGAAAAAGAAAATAAGACTTGAGAGAATTAAAGAGAACATAAAACTTATAGTTATCATATCGGTTAATCTATCAAAACATGGGATTTTAGAAAAAAAAAAGTGAATGTTTTTTCTAAAAAATTACAAAAAAATAGAATAATTTATATTTTAAAAAGATGGTACATTTAGAAAATAAAAAGTTGTATAATTTTATAACTTAAAATATCAATTTTAATTTCTCTTTTCCAATACTTATAAAAACAGGATATGCTAGATTAAAATTGTTGTTATGTATATGAAAAAAAATAATATATGAATACTAAATTGATTAACTTTTATGATAAAATATTTTATTGCATTAATTATGTAAAAAAAATTTACTAACCCTTATACATAAATTAAATACGTTATAATTTACAAATTAAATTATTTAGAGATCACCAGTATAAATAACTTTTTGGGTTACTGGTGTTTTTAATTGCTAAAAGCTACAAAAAATTATACTTTATAATTTACAAATTAAATAAGTTAGAGCTCACGGGTATAACAACATTTTGGGTTAATAGTATTTTTAATTCCTAAAAAATACGGAAACTTAGTTCATATACTTTTAAGATACCCCAATGATTGGTAGAGGAAGAAAGTATGCACCAATTACAATTTAGGATTTAGGTATTTTAATATATATATATATATATATATATATATATATATATATATATATATATATATATATATATATATAAAAGGATAAAATCCTTAAATTTAAAATTTAGGAACTAAAACTACAATTTGGTAACTTTCAAAAAGTTTAACAACTATACTAACTCTTAGATTTTTTTTTATATGAAAAATAAGAGAATTTTAAGGCGCCTATAATATCTAAGAACTTGGATAGTGTAAAGTTTATATACATACAAGACTTGAATAAATTTTTGTTGTTATCTCGTAAATTTATAAATTTTACTTGTGATTTATAATAATTTTTTGTTTTCATTATTAATGAATTTTTATTTCTATTTCGATTTGTGTTGTTTACTAGTATTGATTGAGTTATCATGAGCCTACATCTCAACATACTCAGTATTTTATGGTTTAAATAAGTTTTTCGTCCCGCTAAATTTGAATATTTTAAATCTTGTTATTATTAATTTTTTCCCATTTTGACTTTTCTAAAAAAATATTAATAATTTAGTCTTTTCTATTTATTGACATTCTTTAAGCTGGCTTATCTTTAGAGTGATATATGAGTGACTAACTAATAATGCTACCAGTAGTTTTTTTAATTATTTTGTTGTTAAACCATTTCTCCTCATTTCTTCATACTATTATTGTCATAAGAAATCAAAATATTATTATATCTCTCCTTATTAGTCTCTTTTTATCTTTATTTCATCTTTTAATTGTTTAAAGTATCTCACTTGAGGAGCAAATCCGTAACCAGAATATGTCATATCTCTTCTCTCTTTACTTACTCATTTGTAAATATATCTTGACAATTAGATATCACTTGATAATTAGTAAAACATAATTATTTTAATAAAAAAAATACATAATAATAGACTGGAAGTAAAGAAAAAACATCACAATTATCTTTTTAATTAAAAAATCATAGTTATTAAATGGTTTTGATGTCAATATATTGTTACTTATTTATTTCTGTCATCTCTCCTATTCTTCTAGTTGTTCTCCATTCTTTGTTTTTTTGTTTAGTTTTAAAATAAATAACTTTATATAATATATATCATATATATATATATATATATATATACATAAACATATATATATATATATCCAAAGAAAAAAAGTATGATATTGATTACACTCATATCTACCGATTAATTGTGATGGTGTTGGTTATGGTTGGAATAGGGAATGAACATAACATGGATGATTTTGCATATACATTGACACAAAGTGTGATATGTGGAATGAGTGTGTGGCCATGCAGCTCTTCTGGGAGAGGAAAGGTGGGGTGGAGATGCCTCATGCGAGTACCGCCAAGATCAACAGTGACATGAGGTGGAACCCAGAACCTAAACATGGTAAGGCAACCTTGGTGGTCTTGTTCGTGATCAGAGTGACACTTTTGGTTCAGAGTTTCATGGCCTCTTTCCCTACCCATCAACACTTACTAGCACTTAGACAAGGGCTAATGCGCGTTTGGTTTGGTCCCTTGGTCCACGACACCTTCATTGTGATCAATCCTTTGTGTCTTTCCATTTCTATTCATGCTCCCTTTCATGGATTTGTTGTTTTCTTCACTATATCACACACAGATAATTAATTCATTGTTTCTCATTTAACTCACTCATTGATTTATTATGACCAACTTTAGAGAAGTTACCAGCATGTGATGTGATATATATCATGAGAAAAAAGACATAAAATAATTCATTAAATCAAAATATGTATCTTTACATCTTTACATAAAATATAATATCAAACTTGAACTAATAAGTTGAATAGAAAAGAAAATAAGATAATTGATTATATAATATTAATATCTTTGTAGTTAGAGAATAAATATTGATGTTTTTCAATGAAAGGATTAAAAGTAGTAGTAAGAAGGATTTTTGAGATGTTTAATATTGACACGAATGATAGTGAAGAGTTACCTTTAAACAAGCTCATGAATAAAATTACAATCTATATGTTTGAATCTATGATGATAAAAGGGTTAGAAGCAAGGTGCATGACATATTTGTTATAATAAAAGAGTATAAGTATATTAACTAAAATTTCAAAATATTTGAGTAATTGTTGGCAATCAAAATCAATTTAGTGACTATTAATTATAAGACTCAATATTATAATTTAGTCAAAGATTTGAATATAGGATATTGTTTGACAGATTTTCAGAAAAATCAGAAAATCACAATGGAAAACAAAAAAGCTAGTGATTGATCTTCTAGTAAACAATATTATCCTAGTTTGAATTAACATATGCTGAAAGATGATCTTGAACTGGAATTTCACTAATAATAAATATATTCAAATGTAATTATAAAAACATTTTGTATGAATTAAAATGATATAACATATTTATAAACCAATCCTCTCTTTGGTTGTGATGTCTTGTATAATACACTCAATAGAAGAAAAATTAGTTCACATTTAAGGGAAATAATAACTTTAGAAACATATATAAAGTTTTAAAGATAATTTAGGAACATCAAGAAGATAGAATTCTTAAAATAATTGGATGAAACAATATTGATATTGTTGAGAGAATCCGAGGGGGGCATAACTGAGGAGATCTCATAAGAATGAGAAAATGAGTCAAACCACATAAAGGAATGACACTACCTTCAATCTAAAACCTTAAGGCAATGAGTTTATGGGTCTTCTTTCTTATATATTGCTCAACTTACTCATTTTTACCCAATGTGAGACTTAGACTCACACTTAGATATCGATATTACCTGTAGGAGACAAGTTTAAAGGAGCAGACTTATTTAAAATATTAATATTACCTGTAGGAGACAAGTTTAAAGGAGCAGACTTATTTAAAATATTAATATTACTTGTAGGAGACAAGTTCAAAGCCTAATGAGCTTATTTGGAAGAGGAAACATAATCAATTAGATTAACTGAAATTGGTTACTAGGTTTATTATTCTTGAACAGATCAGATAGGATCTGATATTGTTGCTGAGTGGATATTCTCAAGTGCTTAATTTCTTTTATCCTTACCATTAGCATTATATGCATAAATAACAAAATTGTTGACTTGTAAGTCTTACCATTATAAAATGTGACCAGAAGAATAGTCATGTTTCTTATAACAAGTGTCAACAGTGTGACCATTTCTTCTACAATGAATGTAAATCTTCTTGCTTCCATTAGATTTTAAACTCTTATCATCTTGTTTAGGAAAACCATTCTTTCTATATCAAGTAGTCTTAGTACGACTACTTCTCCCATAGAAAGAACAAGTGATGATAGACTATATAATACTTTTATTCACAACAAATTCATATTTGTAACATTATCCACTAAAAGATTATTATTTAATTGATCTTCAACCATTATGAAAAAAATAGAAGAACAAGAAGTGAAGGGCAAAGAGGAAATAAAAAAAAGATAAATAAATAAATAAATCAGAGGATTCAGTCTAATGTCATAATAGATTGATGTATATTTCATAAATGACGTATCAACAAAGCATAATAGATTGATGTATATTTCATAAATGACGTGTATCAACAAAGCAGAACTAATAGAAAAAGAAAGTGGTTCATAAAAATAAAATTAGGATTAAAGAGAAGATGAAAAGAATATAAAAAAGAGAATAAAGATGTTTTATTTCAATAAAATTTACAACATGTAATTATAAAGATCCTAGAAAGACAATGAATTCAAAACCATTAAGCCTAGACAAAGACCAACATAAACTAGAAAAATCTGAAAACAACCAAAAATCTCAAAAATTAACTTTATCAATAACATATTTATAAAGATATATTAATTTGAATATATTATAAAATTTATAATTTTGTATATATTTTCCAAATATTCAAATACATATTTATTAGGATATATTTTACAATGTTTAAAATAATAGATAAATGCATGAGCTAAAAATACAAAACAATATTAAAGAATGATAAATTGTACACGTAATACTCAAACAAAATATGAGATGCTTTATTAATTTTACGTATTTTTAACTTTTAGTCAAAATTAGATTTCAATGAAAATAAATGATCATATTAAGATTTTAAGCCTGTTGAAAGAAATAAAAATACATATGTCATATCTTAGGAAGATTCCTAGCTATGTTACAGACATTTAAAATTATGTGAGGTTGTAATCAAAGTGAAAAAAAATAACCAGAGTGATAATTTTTAGAGTTAAATATGTTTTATGATAAATTATTGAATTTTGATTTTAGGTTTTAACAAATTTTTACAAAAATCATTCATAATGCATTTATTTTATTTTATGTTGGCTATTTAAAATGTAAAACCTCTTTTCTTTATAATTTTATTCTTTTAAAACTCATATATTTTTAGTATTTGATCACATCTTATAGTATAGTTAGGAAGTTAAGAATCATTTTCAATTTATTAGATTTTTAAATAGAATAAGTTTCACTTTAATTTGAAGATTTATTATTTTATTTTTTGAATTTTTCATCAATCTCAGTGGTAGTTGAGAAAAATGATCATTTCAACTTACTTATACTTATACTATTTTTTTGTTATTTTTAGATACTTTATTTTAGGTATCTAGATTTTTCGTTGAAAATTACTTTGAAGTGCACATAAAAGAAGTTATTTATGTTTTTGATAGAACTTTAAAGATAGATAATAAGGATATAAATACTATTTGATCACAAGTCACAATATCTTGATTTCTATAAAGATTATGTTTTGTTTGAAAATAATTTGAATGTTATTTAATTTTTTAATTAATAGAGGATTGTTTGAAAACAATTTGAATGTTGTTTAATGAGTTTTATGTCAATGAAAATATATATCTGAGTTTGAATAATCATGATTAAATTGAATGAGTAAAAATGATATTTAAGTAAACGATGGTTATATTGGTGATTTTGAATGTGTTTGAAAGTTGCTTAACTTTGTTTTTGTCAACACCCAATTTCGTTCGGGCAAGTAAATTATTTCAGATTATAAAACAATACAAAAATTAAAATAAAAGGGTGTGTTATCTAGTTTTATTATATTATTGTCATTTAAAAAAAAAGAGAGAGACTTTGGTTCCATTATATTCAATAAATAAGGTTTTAAAATAAAATTCATAAAAAGAAATAGTAAGGGAAGTCAGTTTATTAAAAATTTGTTAAAAATAATAGTAATAATAGTAATTAAAAA
>Ga0209700_108827_pt1 | contig 12443 bp, 8 predicted proteins | sample SiratroredBW_FD_187528 | JGI IMG/M metagenome (GOLD analysis project Ga0209700, IMG submission 187528) | Root nodule microbial communities of legume samples collected from California, USA - Siratro red BW (SPAdes) (version 2) | ecosystem: Host-associated > Plants > Roots > Nodule | place: USA... | reverse complement strand
ATATATATATATATTTTTTTTTTTTTATTTAAAAAAAAATTACATATCATACAAATTATTAAGCATATATAGTCTCATCTCATCACATGGGTGGTATAAACAAGTTTATTATTGGGTGTTGTTGAGTGTTGTGGATCGTAGGTGTAATATGCATAACTACCATAGGTCCTTCTAGTATTCAAGGTACATCTTTAAAATTTGTGAGGGCAAAAACTATATAGGCTACGCCCCTGAACATAACAAAATTTTTCAGGAAAGAAAAATGTAGGCAGAGACAGATAGTGCAGGATTTGGTGCATCCATTACTGTTGCTATATCGTATATTCATATTTAATAAAAAGAGAGAGAGAGAGAGGGAAAAGTAAGATATACATACATTTTAAAGAATTGTTTTTAAGAAATTCTAATTGTAAAATTTAAAGTCTGTTAATATTATGAACTTCACTAGTAGTGAATAGTCAGGACAAACGAGCAATCAACCAATCAATACATCTGCTTTTTTCTCACTTTGATGTACTTTTTCATATTAATGTCTAAAATGGGTAAAAAGTAATCTTTTAACCAAAATGAACAAATTATGTTAACTAGATAGACATTATTTCAACTAGTCAAAATATAAGTGACATGCTGCTGATTTTAATTAAAAATATTAATTAAAATCGTTTCTCTCTCTAAAATCATTTTATAATTATTTGGCACTATATTTTTATGTTTTTTACATTAACAATTAACAAAATAATAATAATAATAATAATAACAATATTATTATTTATAAAATAATCATTATATTATTATCCTTGAATATTATTATTATTCTTTTAATTCAATTTGTATGAATTTATTTATAATTATTGTTTCAATAATTATTATTATCATTTAAATTAAATTTGTATGAATTTAATTAAAATTATTCTTCTTATTATTAATTAAATTAAATTCATATAAATTTAATTAAAATTATTCTTATTCTTATTCTTATTATTATCATTATCATTACATTATTTTGTTTTAATTTGTATGTCTTAATTTTTTTGTTACAGTTTTTTTAATTATTAATACAAACCATTTTAATTAATGTCTTTAATTGAAATCGTCAGCATGTTATTTTTGTTTGACCAGTTTGAAATCATGTTTATCTAGCTGGTAGGATTTGCACATTTAGTAAAAAAATAATTTTTTGCCCACTTTGGACATTGATATAAAAAAGTACACAAAAGTGAAAAAAAAGCCACATCGGTTCGGCTCATTTGAAACCTCAAGAAACATGTTCTCCAGCCACAAACGACATCCCATAATCACATGAGTGGAAAAAAAATAAAACAATCAAAGTATAAAAAATCCTATGTTAAAACCACTATTTATATATAAAAAAATTGATAGAGAAGGATAAACGTGAGGCTTAGGGATATCTCACTGGAAAAAGGTTTGAAAATAAAGACAACATGTATATCTCCTTTCCCTTACCTTTGTTTTGGAATATTGAAAGATTTGGTATGAAGAGTGAAAGAGAAAGTTTAGTTCTTTGGTGTGGGAGAATGCTTCTTGAGAAAAAGTTTAGTTCCTTCCTATGATTCCGGGTCCATCCTTGTTACCTTATATAGAAAATGTTTCATGTTTTTAATTAGGTTGAAATTGAAGTAAATTTAATAAGAATCTCAATGTCATAGCAAATGAGCGTAAGTGCAGGTGAGTTGGCATAGTTTGAATAAGGAAAATGTTACTTTGACACTGGTTTTTCTCTTACTTCCGTTTGACACTTCGACGTGGCAGTGCTGTCTCGCGTGACAATGAAAGAGAAAACACGAATGGTTTTGGCTTACGTGGTTTATCTTTGTTTTTTTGCAAAGGATGTTTTTTGTCATTTGCTATCTGGAAATGCAGGGCAATTTGAGAGGAAAAAATAGATCTCATTTTTCATTGCACTCATTACCCCCGCTTGCTCTGAAGAAGAGAGAACAGAGGAAACAGCAAGATTCGCGTTCCTTTTGCCACCGTCACGTTCGTTTTCCATTGTCGCCTTCATTTTCCAGCCGCCAATCCACCGTCGAAGCTTTACCGTTTGCATTGTTGATATTGACCCTAAACCCTAAGGTTTTTTGGTGTGAAACATGCTTGCTATGTGTCGATGTTTGCTTCGTTTAGGTTTTAGGGTTTGTTCATATGATTTGGTTTTGCTTGCTGGTTATGCATGTATGCGAAAAATGAGATCTTGGTGTGTTCTGGGTTGCCGGTATCGATGTTTGCTTCGTTTATGGTTTAGGGTTTGTTCACATGGTTTGATCTTGCTTTCTGGTTATGCATGTACGCGAAAAAAATGGTTTCTTGATGTGTTTTGAGTTGATGATGTCAAACCTTGCTTCGTTTATGGTCTAGGGTTTGTTCACATGGTTTGCTCTTGCTTGTTGGTTATGCATGTACGTGAAAAAAATGGTTTCTTGCTGTGTGTTCCAAAACTACACACAGCGAACCACTTATTTGAACTGAGCTAACCACTTAGTGTTTTCACCCCTAAGACACATGTGTGTATTCTAAAACTACACACAGCGAACCACTTATTTGAACTGAGCTAACCACTTAGACATTCTACCCCTGAGACACATGTGTGTTCCAAAACTACACACAACGAACCACTTATTTGAACTGAGCTAACCACTTAGTGTTTTCACCCTTAAAACAAGTGTGTGTGTTCCAAAACTATACACAGTGAACCACTTATTTGAACTGAGCTAACCACTTAGTGTTTTTACCCCTAAGACACGTGTGTGTGTTCCAAAACTACACACAACGAACCACTTATTTGATCTGAGCTAACCACTTAGACATTCCACCCCTGAAGCACATATGTGTGTTCCAAAATTACATACAGCGAACCACTTATTTGAACTGAGCTAACCACTTAGACATTTCACTCCTAAGACACATGTGTGTGTTCTAGAACTACACACAGCGAACTACTTATTTGAACTGGGCTAACCACTTAGACATTCCACTCCTGAGACACATGTGTGTGTTCCAAAATTACACACAGCGAATCACTTATGTGACCTGGGCTAACCACTTAGTTCTACACATGCTGCAATTTTTTTTCACTACACGCTACGTATTGACTAATAACATAATTTGTTTCTTGACATGTCTTTTGCAAGCATAACAATGACAACTACTCTAAGTTCTGGATCAAAGGTATTTGTCCTAATGTCGATGTTAATTATTTAAAAATTATGATTAATTGCATTTTTTTGGCATAAATGATTATTTTTTGTTGTTGTATTATGTAGAATTGTGTCCGACATTGTTGTAGGAGAACATATATGGGACTTGCTAATACAATGCTTAAGGAAGACTTAAGGCTTCTGTTCTTGTCGCAACCGGGACGACGATCTTAAAAAAAAATTTGGGTTTTAATAAAACAGAGGAGTCGCCACCATAATTTATTAAAGGAAAAACTATGGAAAAACCAAAAATCAGATAAGGCAAGTTTACAAAACCAGATTCAGAGTCCGAGAGCCGGTTATGTGTGGATAAGGTATGAGCACCCTCACAACGCCGGCCCTAAGGCGGTACCTTTAACTAAATAAGTAAAATAAAAGAGTGTGGTTTTTTTTTTTTAAATATTTATCTTTTCCAAAAGAATATAATGCAAATAACAACAAAAAGAAATATTTTTTATTTTAAAGGGGGAGCCCGACAAGGATTTGACCTCGCTCCTACGTATCTCTATCAAGAATAGAGAATCAGGGTTACGTAGTTCTTTGCTTGGCGATTTATGTGAGGGGTAATTTTGAAATTCGGAAAAGTATAGGGTGCAGATCCTAATTAAGGGAGGTGCAGAAAGTAATTCAACTAGTCAAAAGGGTATTTTTGGGATTGTGAAAAGCTGAGGGTGTAGGTGCAACAAAAATGGGGTGCAGAAAACAAACCCCTGACCAGAAACCCACTTATGTTAAGGGCAATTTGGTAATTGAGTTGCAGCACAGGTGCAGACTCAAAATAGTGGGGTGCAAAGAACAACTCCACTAGTCAGAAGCCCACTTATTTTAAGGGCAGTTTTGTAATTGAGTATGAGCACAGGTGTAGACTCAAACCAGTGGGGTGTAAAGAACAGCTCCACTAGTCAGAAGCCCAACCAGTAACCAGGGGCATTTCAAGAATTGGAAAGGCGTGGGTGCAGGTTTAATAAATGGGGGTGCAGGAAACACCTCCACTAACTGCAATTCAACCTAAAGCCAAGGGTATTCTGGTAATTGGGAGAATAAAAGGGTGCAGGCACGAATATAGGGGGTGCGTGCAGCATCCCTACTAACTAGAAACCCATCTATGGTTTGGAAGGCACATGCTATGGAGACAATGGAGGCGGCGGCAGCCATGGTTGGCGAGGGTTGAGGAGGCTCGTGTAGGCGGTGGCCACCAAGGGAGCGACAGCGACGGTGGAGGTCACCGACGGCGACGACGGCCATGGTTAACGAAGGTAAAGCTTTGGCTTGGAAACTTTGATATTTTGGTTTCGTTCTCTAGGCATGGTGATTGGCGGTGGCTCGGAGCAGTTCGACGATGATATCATTGGTGATTTGGGAGCAGAACAGCGTCGTTTGCAGCTGCGTTAAGGTGCTGGAAGACGCAGAGAGGTGCAAGTGGGTGCGTTGGCTCACGAACTGTAATGGAGGTCCGCAAATGGCGAAGGCGTGGGGCGTGCGTTGGGATGTTGAGAATGGAGGGTCGAAGTGAGGTGGTGCGAGGCTTGAATGTGGCCGTGGGGGTGCTCGGAAATGCTTGGAACGCTGCTGGCCTCGATGAAGATGATCACGGTGGTTGCTGGTTCGTTGGGTGCCTGGTGCAATTCGTGGCAGGAGAAGCGCTGCCCGTCATGGACGTTGATGACCATGGAGGCTGTGGGTTTGATGCATTGGCAATGGCCTTGGAGCATGGTGGCGAAGGGTACATGGTTGCGGTGAAAGAGTGGCAAGCAAATGGCGCAAGGTGGCATTTTGGAGGTGTTTGAACGGCGGCATGTGGTGGGGCTTGTGGTATAGTGGAGGTCCAATGGTGGTTTGGAGGTGCGTGGCGAAGGAGGGGTGCGCTGCAAGGTTTTCGTTGGAGGGGGCTTGATAGTTGACGTGGGAAATTGTAGCCACAACAAGTAGTTGTTTGGCTACGGATGGTGCAATTGGAGATGATTGGTGGGACGTTGGTTTGCATGGTGGTACAGGTAGAGACGTGGTGGTTCAGTTCTGATTTTGGGGGGTGCGTTGCAAGGTTTGCATGGCTGACGTGATGATGCATGCTTCATGGTGGAGGCACAATGGAGCAAGGTGGTGTTGGTGGAGAAAGACTTGGGGTGTGGAAGATCTGTGGTGGCTAGTGATGATGTAAAACAAAAGGTACTGGAGGTACATGGTAGCGTGATGAACGAAGGTGATAAGGAGGCGCAGGGCAGTATGAGTTGGGAGAGCTTGATGTGAGTTAAGCAAAATGGAGATCGCCCTTGGTTTCGAAGTTGAGAGGTGGGTTGATGGTGCGAGTATGACGCGGCGGTCGGCTGGAAGCAGTGACACAAGGAAGGTGCCGGAGGCATGCATGGAAGAAGATGTTGAGCATTGTGGATGTGTGTTGAGTTTCTATGGTGACTCGGTGGATGTATGGCGAAGGTCAGCAGGAGCAAAGCCTTTTGATGGAGGGAGCTCGCGGTGGAGACACGGTGGTATTGCGGTTTGGAGCTGTGAGGGGAATGGAGGCATTTGGGAGGAAGATGCATGATGGAGGTATGATGAGGTTGGCATTCTCGTTGGTGGCATTCATGGTGGAGGCGCGGTATAAGGCGGTGATTGGTTCGTTTTGGGTGTGGTTGTTTGGAGGTGTGATTTACGAAACATACAGTGGAGGAAGGCGCTTAGGTTTTTGAGTGAAATTTGTGAGGTGTTGACTTGCTTGGCAAAGAGTAATCATGGAGAACCATGTATGGGTTGTAATGCATGTATTAATTTTTGAAATGAGTGCACAGTAAAAAACCTTAAGATGCATGGTACAGGAGTAAAAGCATACAAGAAAACATACTTACGTGCTCTTTTTCTTTCTCCGTCAATGATGATTCTTTCTTCCTCTCCTCTTGCTCTCCTTAATGTCAATATCTTTTTTCTTTCTTCCTCTGTTCCCCCTAAAATGATCCGTGTCCCCCCCTTCTTCTCCCCGTTCACCAATATATTTTTCTCTTTTTTTTATTATTTTTAATTGATATCTTTTTTAAAAATCCAGTAGTTTAGTTTTTAGAGAGGTTAAGAGAGGTTACTACTCTTTGACTCATTCATATTTGTTATTTTTTTTATTTTAATTTCTTTAAAAATTAAATATTAACAATGAATCTTCCTAAGAATAAGACTTGAAACACTTTTCAACAATAGAAATCTATTTCTTATCATTAATTTTATTTTTAGTTAAGTGGAGAACATGGGTTGTTATCTGAGCAGTTTAAAAAATTATTATTTAAAAATATTTATTTATTATTTTTTTTAAAACAGTACGTGGAGTTAAAGAGTGAGAACATGAGAGTCTACTGCCATCGACTCATTCTTTTTATTATCTATTTATTATCTTGAACGTGCAGATCAAGTAAACAGTTTGAAAGCAGTTTCTTTTCTTGTTGTTTTTTAATCTCCCTTTTTCCTAATATATATATATATATTTTTTTTATTTTGCTTTTATTATTTAATTATTAATTATTTAATATTTATTTATTTGTTATTTTTTATTTTCGTTTTTTTTAATTAATAATATTTTTTAATTATCATCTTTTAATTATCACATTTTTAGTTTTCTCTTAATGGAAAAAATCAATATATTTTTAATTACTATTATTGTTATTATTAGTTTTTTAACAAACTCTTAATAGACTGATTTCCCGTACTATTTCTTTTTTTTTTATGAATTTTATTTTAAAACTTTATTCATTGAATATAATGGAACCAAAGTCTTTTTTTTTATTATTTAAATGACAATAATATAATAAAACTAGATAACAACCTTTTTATTTTAATTTTTGTATTTTTTTTTATAATCTGAAATTATTTACTTGCCCGGACGAAATTGAGTATTGACAGTTTTGTTGCCAACACTCCTTTTGCATGGTTGATGTACCTTCAAGGCAAAGTCAAATTGAGCACGAAATTGCTGACAGAGTTATACACACGCTGGGTTGAGAGGAGAGGAGGTTGTTATTTTTAGAAAGAGATCCAACACTTCAGGGAAGAGTTAGTTGACAGATGGGTGACCCATGAGGATAACATTAATCGAACGAATATATTGTCAAATTTTAATAATTAAGTGTATATTATAAACGAAACAATGTTGTTCTTTCCTGGGTAAATGTTCAAATCACATCTGTAATGGTATGGCTGAAGTTCATTTAAATGTGACTTAGTTAGCTTATCATGTTTGTTCATAATGAATTCATTGTCAAATATACTAAGTTTATATCCAACTTTAATACTTTTATCCAAAAGTTATACCCATCAAACTGTATACATTAACTCAGGCAACCACATGGACATTAGAGTATTTAATGTCTTAATTCAATTTTCATTACCACTTATTAAGGACGACAAATTTTAAATACAGGTGTCGCAACTATCAACGTAGCAAACCACTTATATGTACGTAACGAATCACATAGATAGGGTGGGATGAACTCACACTTGGTGATTTAAATACGGGCATCGCAACTGTCAACGTAGCAAACCACTTATATGTACGTAGTGAACCACATAGATAAAGTTGGATAAACTGACACTTGGGGCTTTAAATACAGGTGTCACAACTGTCAACGTAGCAAACCACTTAAATGTACGTAACGAACCACATAGATAGGGTGGGATGAACTGAAATTTGGGGCTTTAAATACGAGTGTCGCAACTGTTAACGTAGCAAACCACTTATATGTACGTAACGAACCACATAGATAAAGTTGGATAAACTAACATTTGGGGCTTTAAATACGGGTGTCACAACTGTCAACGTAGCAAACCACTTAAATATACGTAACGAACCACATAAATAAAGTTGGATAAACTGACATTTGGAGCTTTAAATACAGGTGTCGCAACTGTCAACGTAACAAACCACTTAAATGTACGTAGCGAACCATATAGATAGGGTGGGATGAACTGACATTTAGGGCTTTAAATACGAGTGTCGCAAATGTTAACGTAGCAAACCACTTATATGTACGTAACGAACCACATAGATAAAGTTGGATAAACTAATATTTGGGGCTTTAAATACAAGTGTCACAACTGTCAATGTAACAAACCACTTAAGTATATAACAAACCACATAAATAAAGTTGGATAAACTGACATTTGGGGCTTTAAATATGGGTGTCGCAACTGTCAACGTAGCAAACCACTTAAATGTACGTAGTGAACCACATAGATAGGGTGGGATGAACTGGCATTTGGGGCTTTAAATACGAGTGTCGCAACTGTTAACGTAACAAACCACTTATATGTACGTAACGAACCACTTATATGTACGTAACGAACCACATAGATAAAGTTGGATAAACTAACATTTGGGGTTTTAAATACGGGTGTCACAACTGTCAACATAACAAACCACTTAAATATACGTAACGAACCACATAAATAAAGTTGGATAAACTGACATTTGGGGCTTTAAATATGGGTGTCGCAACTGTCAACGTAGCAAACCACTTAAATATATGTAGCGAACCACATAGATAGGGTGGGATGAACTGACATTTGGGGCTTTAAATACGAGTGTCGCAACTGTTAACGTAGCAAACCACTTATATGTACGTAACGAACCACATAAATAAAGTTGGATAAACTAACATTTGGGGCTTTAAATACGGGTGTCACAACTGTCAACGTAACAAAACACTTAAATATACGTAACGAACCACATAAATGAAGTTGGATAAATTGACATTGGGGCTTTAAATATGGGTGTCGCAACTGTCAACATAACAAACCACTTAAATGTACGTAGTGAACCACATAGATAGGGTGGGATGAACTGACACATAGATAACCTTGTTTTTCTCTAAGCAAATGCAATTTTCTCTCTCATTGCCACACGAGATTGCATTTGACACGTCGGAGTGTCAAACAGAAGTAAGAGAAAGAGGAGTGTCAAAGTAACATTTTCCTTTGAATAAATAAAAGGTGAGTTTTTGTTTGGGTATTTAATGTCTATAGTGACCCTTGGTTTGATCTTAACTGAAGTTGTGTTTTTTTATACATGTATTAAGTTTTACTGTGAGCCCCTTTTTAGGTCCAAATTACCAATTTGTCCCTTTGGTTCCATTTATCATTTTGCCCTTTCAGATTATTGATGTAGCATAGTATAAAAGTGATACAGATGAAGGCTTATTGATGCAGAAAAGCTTAAAGGTAATGCATATACTATTCTGATAATGATACAGAAAATCGTATTGCTAAAAATCGTATTATAATAATAATATTTATTCAAAATTTTTAGGATGTTATATTGTGCATACTACATTCAATTGCTGGCCAATTAGCCAAGTTCGATGAGCCAAACTAATGTTTTGAGGTACACATCGTATTTTTTTATTATAGCGGACTAACTCCTTGAGTATTCTTTCCATAAGTCACTTATACCTTAATCAAATATTATTTGGGTTCGTTGTCACTCCTAGGTAACCTCTTAAGTATTTTTTTCTCAAGTCACTCATGATCCTATCCTAAGTATTATTTACACCTAGTCACTTTTAGCTTACTGAGTATTCTTTTGAATTACAAATGATTGCAAATAGTAAATGGATAGATGTCTAAAGTAATAAATCCATATATACTTATTATATAATTATTTAATTCAAAATAAAATAACTTATAAGGTTTTTAATGTGAAAACAAAAATAAAGGTAACATTTTAAAACATAAATAAAAATAGAGATTTAAGGTTTTAGAATAAAATGACAAATAATAATTGTCCTCTCTTGGGGTCGGGGTATGCTTTGTAAAAAGGAAGGTACGAAGCATAATTCTTTTATCCAAGGATGGGTCAAGCGGTATGGATCTATTGACCTTTTATTTAAACGTAAACCCTATTTTACAAAAAATGTAATAATAATAATTTATTAAGATTTTTAAAACTAATTTCATATTTATTAAGTATTACGAACAACATCTTGGAATGACTAATATTGGAATTTTCAGTTGGATTATTCATGTAATAGTTAATGTTTAGTACTTGAATGCGATTGTTTAGAAAAAATAATAATTTTATAAAACAAGATGGTTCCTAATAATTGGAACAAATTCTATTTAGGATAACCAAAAATGATAAAAGACCTTAGTAAATAGAAAAATAATAAAATGACTCAAAAGAAGAATGATGATAAAAATAAAAATGTAAATATATAAAAGAAATGTTGGAGATTAATTTCACTAATCATTTATATATAATTCACTCTTATGCAATCTAACAGGTTCAACTAGACAATTACTTTAATGATATACAAAATTGATTTATACATAGTACCTAGATTATTTAAAAATATCGTAGTTACTTGGTGAAATTGGTTAAACAGTTAACGTCAATGTTAAAAACTTAAAAATAAACTTGATAATTCCAACCCAAGTTCCTAATTTTATGTTGTACCATAATTTTTACATAGATCCTAATTTATAAAAGGTTTTCCAATCATAATTAAAATTAAATTATGAAATCGAGATTTAGTTACTTAACCCAAAAATGCATTAAAAACAAAGTAAAAATAATTAATTGATTAACTTATCATATTGGAAAGGAGAAAACAATATGTGAGTCACATAACTACCTCTCACAACAAGAATACTTGTTCATGGATTTACTCATACACAAAAACTAAAATGAAAGTTAAAATTAAGAGCTTATTTTGTTGTAAGGCATCAAAAACATTGGTACGAGTTATAATCCTAAATTTATAATATTTTTGCATTTTTTTTCTTTGCAACCCATTTATAAAGTATCTCCTAGTCATAAATTATATATAACCCTAATAATATCTTAGTTGAAATTGACATGTCACATATTTTTTACTAAATAACTCTTAAAGCTTACTTAAGCAATAGACATTCACTAATACTACTTATATTTATTCAAACAAATAAATGTTTTATTTGAATGAAAATCATGATTTCAATTTTTTTTCTCATTTTATAAAAAAATAAAATCATACAAAAAGTTAATTTTAAAATAAATGTTAAATAACAATGAATATTTAAATAAAGTAAAGGATAAAATCTAAAATATTAATATTTGACACTTATATGCTTATAAACTTAGTTTAAAAATCCTAAATTGCAAACCCTTTTATGGTTTAATGTTTCTCATAATGAATTTTGGCAATGTTATAAAAAATTTTAAAGTTTATTTTCTTAAAACGATAAAAACAACCTAAATTAGTTGTTTGTATTTTCTTTATTCTACATATAAACTTGTTATTATTAATAAATATTAATGTATATATTATTGAATTTTCAATTTAAATATGATACCAATGTTTAATTTAAACTTTTATATGTATTTTAAAACTTGTAATTATCTTTAATTTTATCTCCATAAATTTATGATATTATATATTTTTAATTTTTTTATTTATGTTTAAATTAGTCGATTCATAAATAGTTTCTTCAAAGTAAAGGCTAATATAATATTTTTACTAAAATTTTAAATTTATTATCACAAGTTAATTGCCACACTTGTCTCACCTAATCTAATCTAATTATGTATTGTATCAGTCGTATCAGGTCATTAAGCTGAATTTTTTTAAACAAACCAACAAGTTAATGAATTTTAAAGTTAATGAACTTGACTCAACCTTACTACATAATAATTAATCAATCAAAAAAATACTAATTATCTAATAATTTTATTATAAAATAATTTTATATAATATTATGAGTATTATATTATGTAAGTATTATAAGTTTTTTTATTATCTCATAATTATTAATAAATATTGAAAATATTTATTTTCAGACATTTTTGTAATAATTGGTTTTTTTAAATATTAAACCTCATAATCCAGCTTAACACGATCAAATAAATCCAATTAAATTTGATAAAAAAATAATTTAACTCGATCTAATTCAAATAATTTAACTCTTTATTATATGATTCAATAAGAATAATACTGGATTTTCTAGAAAAGAATGTTTTTATTTTCTATATTTGTAGTAAAAACTTTATTTTGATGTCTATTCTTTCAAATCATTGGATCAGTTCTACAATTTTTCAAAACACTTGAAATTAGTCTTTTTTTTCCATACTTAAATCTTATATTTAATGACTTTTTTTATGATCATAAAATTAATAAAACCTAATTCCCTTATTTTCTTAGATTTGAGGACTATTTAATTGATTTAAAAGCATAGAAACTAGAATCAAATTTATCAAAAAAAAAAAAAACACTAAAACATGTT
>Ga0209700_108825_pt1 | contig 12444 bp, 3 predicted proteins | sample SiratroredBW_FD_187528 | JGI IMG/M metagenome (GOLD analysis project Ga0209700, IMG submission 187528) | Root nodule microbial communities of legume samples collected from California, USA - Siratro red BW (SPAdes) (version 2) | ecosystem: Host-associated > Plants > Roots > Nodule | place: USA... | reverse complement strand
CATAACCATCACCAACTTGAACTTCAAACTTACTCCCACAACACACATTTCTAGATCCTAGACTCAAGTCTTCAAACTTCAAGAAATCTTCATCCATCCTTCACATGATCTAGAGCATCTTCACTTGGTTGAATTCATCAAATCACTACAGCAGTCCACTGGTGCTAACAGAAATGTTCATAAAGTTGCACTCATTTCTTCAAAATTATAGCCCACATGTCAGAACTTGGGCCCTATTATAAACGGTTTGAGGTATTGTCATTTGGATTTTCCTCAATGAAACCTCATCATCCATTTTTTGTTTAACCACCAATTTAAGTGCATATGTAGCAAAATATGTTAAATAGTGGAATCAATAATTTCCTAATTGCACCTGTCAGGCATTAAGATTTGTTAAATGTAAAAAAAAATAAAATTTAAATAGATATTATCAGATTTCAATAAATTCAATGACAACTGAGGAAATATTTGATTTACAGCAGGATAAAATGATGAAGAGAAAAGAAAAATAAGTATGATTAATGTTGTACTTCAAAATATTATGCATTTTCTAAAATTGCATTTCATTCAAACAAGCATGCATAAAAAAATAAAATAAAAAATAAAAAAAATTCATCAAATCAATTTGCATGCATTCATATATGAGAATGATGAAGAGAAAAGAAAAATAAGTATGATTAATGTTGTACTTCAAAATATTATGCATTTTCTAAAATTGCATTTCATTCAAACATGCATGCATAAAAAAATAATAAAAAAAATAAAAAAAATTCATCAAATCAATTTGCATGCATTCATACATAAATTAAAAATCAATTTGCATGCATTCATATATGAATTAAAACATCTAAAATTTTCATGTATTCTTCAGGAATGATATGACCTACTGGATACAGATCCGGTCTCACATTTAGTTTTTCAGCAATGATGACCCGTGATCCTTTCGATACAAGATTAAAAAGAGGCATAGAGGGAGCCACCAAGATTCGAACCCATGCCCTGAAACTGGCGCCTTAGACCAACTAGGCTACCTTGATTTTGTTGTTACATTCTTCTAAAATAGATTCAAATGCCTATTTCGCAAGCCATTAAACTGTTCCCTGCACCCCCACATATTCTGACTTGCACCTCCAGACTTTTGGAAATTCCTGAAATGCCCTCGCCACTAGCTGGTTTGGGCCTGCTACCTGCACCTTCATTAATCAGGATTCGCACCTACAAGTATTTGAAAGTCCTAAAATACCCCTAAAGTTATTTATGTTGAATCTGCTTCTTGCACCTCCATATTTCTAGATCTGTACCATATCTCTCTCTAATTCTTAAAATACCCTTAATTTAATTGATTTTTTTTGAATATTTTCACATTGGATTATTATTTTGTTTTTTTTTTTGAAAGTCTATTTTTCATAAAATTTTTGTTTTAATAAATCCTAAATGACCATTCGCGTCATGTGGAATTCTTATTTTTTATAAAAATAATAATAATAATAAATATCAATTCTTGATTTAAGTTCTAAATGACCACACGCGTCATGTGGAATTTAGTTTAAGGAGTTTCAATTTTCGTTTAGGATTATCAAAAGACCGAACGTGTCTATGATATGCCGAAATGAAATTAAATTTTCAAACTAATGAATATATAATAATAAAAAATAAATAAAAATGTCAAATTTCTCAACATAACTCAAATTTGGTAGAACTACGTATTCCTTGATTCTTCACCCGTTAAGGATGTTGATACGTAGGAGCAAGGTCGATCCTTGTCGGGTCTTTTAATTTAAAAATTATTATTTTTTATTTTTTTTTCATTTTAATTATATTTTTTTGAAAAAATAAATATTTTAAAAACCACATTTGATTTTGATTATTTAATTAAAGGTATTGTCTTAAGACAGGCGCTGTGGGGTGTTAATACCTTCCCCACGCGTAACCGACTCGCAGACTCATTTCTAGTTCGCAGACTTATTATTTATTCTTTTTTTGGTTTTTCCATAGTTTTTCATAAAAAATTATGGTGGTGAGTCCATTTCTTTCTTTTCATGAATTTTTATTTGGACCGCCATACCCGTCGTGATTTTTTGGTCGCGACAGATATATTTTGATACCATCTTAAGAAGTGAACTTTAAACCTAACTTGACCATACAAAAATGGCTTATAAGGTGAGGATTGCGCCCATTTATATATTATAAATTGCCATTATCTCTAGTTGATATGGAATCTCTAACACATCTTAAGAAGTGGACTATAAGCCTAATTATTAAAAAATCAACTTTTAAGATGAGGTTTGTACCGACTTATATATTATGAATTGGTTTTATCTTTAGTTGATATGGGATCTCCAACACACACCCTTATGCCGAGTCATGTACATCTCATGGGTGAAAATAGATATTTATGAGTAGTCTAATAGTGATCCTATAACGGATGACATAATACGCCTATCAGCCTCACTAAAATAGACTTTTATACCATCTTAAGAAGTTGACTTTAAGTCTAACTGAACCTTACAAAATCATACCAGTTGGTTCAAATGTCATCAATTGTATGTGGATATTCGAAGGAACAAAGCTAGGTTGGTTGTTGCTAAAGTTTTCATTAAACACCTGACCTTAACTACACGAAAACCTTTAGTCTTATTATTAAACCTATTACTATATGTATTGTTCTTGCTTATGTAGTATCTTGTAAGTGGCCAATACATCAAATTGATGTCAACAATACATTTATGAATAGAAATTTACAAGCAATAATGTATATGCAACAACCATAAGGTTTTGCTTCATCAAATCCTAAGCAAGTATACAAGTTAAATAAGGCTATTTATGATCTTAAACAAGCCCCACAATCAAGGTTTCATAAGTTAAGTCAAACTCCTATTGCTTTAGGATTTCATGTTACATGTGGTGACTCATCTTTATTTGTAAAGTTTACCACTACTTATGTTCTTACATTCTAATTTACGTCAATGATATTATCATCATTGGAAGTTCATCTTCTAAAAACTTTTCCCTTATATCTACATTGCACGCACAATTTGCTTTGAAAGATCTTGGAAGCTTACATTATTTTCTTGGTGTTGAAGTTACTTATAACAGGGATGCCACACTTAATCTATTATAGACAAAATACATCAAACAACTTCTTCATAGAGCTAATATGAATGAAACTAAAGCTCAAACTACTCCTATGATAATTTATTTATGCCTAACACAAGACAACTCTTATGTCTTTCAAGATTTTTCTCTTTACAAATCTATTATAGGAGCTTTACAATATGTTTTGATCACTCGTCCAGAGCCCACTTTGCTATTAACATACTTTCTCAATACATGCATCAACCTAAGAAATGCACTAAAAGGCTTTAAAATGGTTCCTACGATAACCTGTTGGAACTTTTCATTTTGGTCTTCTTTAACCATCTACTTGTTCATCAATCATTTTTTTGCTAATGCTAATTAGGGTTCAGACCTTTATAATCATAAGTCTACCATAGGCTTTTTGTGTATATCTTGGTAAGAATGTTGTATCATGGGGAGCACACAAACAATATGTTGTTTCTTGTAGTAGCATTGAAGCTAAATACAAAAATATAATTGTAGCTCTCATTGAATTTACGTGGATTATATACCTTCTACATGAACTACATGTCTCTCCTAGTAGTCTTCTTATTTACTCTGATAACTTGGATGTTGTTTTGCTTTATGCTAATCATGCTTATTTGGCAAGAATCTTAGCTTGAAAATTTGATGAATCAATCCAAGTTTGAAAATGGGTTTGGGTTTGTTTTTGTGTCTTAGAATTTGTGTGCATTTGATTGCTTTCATCATGATAAATGTATACAAATGCTCTAATGAATCAAAGGAAAATATGTTTTAAAATTGTGTTTTAAGTGAAAATTTTTAAAACTGCACGAAAAATAATTTATTGTTTTTCAGAATCAATCGATTGAATTGTGCTTCAGCAAAATCAATCGATTGAATTGAAAAACAACCGATGGATTTCATTTAAGTGCAACACTGTTATAAAAGAACAAGTTTTGCAACTTTCATAGGTGACTTGAGTTTTACAATTGTGAGAGCACGGGAGTGCAAGAATACATCTTGATTGAGAGGTTCTTCAAAGATATTTTTCAAAGATCAACCTTGATTCTCAATCTTATTGTTAATCTTGCATGCACTTGAGTGATTGAAGCATCATAAAACTGCTTTTGTGTTTAGGGAAGTTTTCTGATTCTGTCTTATAGAATTTAGGTGTTGTCTTAGTGAAATAAGTGATTTGTAATTATTTTTCCAATATTGGGTGTATTGTAATTCATTTAGATAGGGTTTCTAGGTGTAATTGTTGTTGGCTTTTCATTTAGATAGGGTTTCTAGGTTGGATCTGCAGTGGTTTCTGCAACTGTGCAGTCGAGTGCTGCATAAGGTAGCTTGATCAATCTTGTAGGGTGTAAGATTATATCTTAGACTTGTATTTTTCATGTAGCTTTTTTGTGATTAGTGAAATCTTTGCTAGTGTGGCAAAGAAACTAAATGTATCTCTTAAAAAAGAGTGAACCAATTAAAAAATTGTGTAATCTCCCACTGATGAGTATATTTTCATTCACATTTAGAGTGTTTAACCTTGATTTTCTTAGACTATAATTGAGAATAAATCCATTGTTTTAAAAAAGATTTACCCAATTAGGATTATTTGGACCTTAATCAAGATTATTAATTAGTTAAACTTGGATTTTAAGCATATTCTCTTACTCTTTTTTTTGTTTACAATTATTTGCAGATATTCTATGGGCTCCAAATCTAATAAAATATTTTGTAAATGTATTATTAAGATTTTTTTACTAAGATGATCCTCTATAATTCTTACTTGATTTAGAGCAAATCTCCTTCAAATATTTTGTAATATCTTTTGCAGCAGATTCAATTATTATGAGATGATATATGGAACTGAATTTGGAAACAAAATATCTAAAAGAATTTAGGAGATGAAAAATCTACAACTTTACTGGAAAGAAGATATTTATAAAATTAATCTTTGGCACATAGGGAAACATTTGATAATTGCAAGGAGAATATTTGAGAATTAAATATGAGTTAATTTCTTGAAGAAAAGGAGATTATAAAAAGAGGTTGGATAAGGCATGAAGGACACACATTGTTGCATATCATAAACTTTAGTTTTATTTTCTTTTGTAATTCCTGTGCCTGCATCATGAAAGGCTAAACTTCTTTGCATTGATTCTCTTATGACTTCACGATGAATTCTGAGGTTTCTGTTTAATAAACTTTTTTTCTTTACATTCTCTATAACATTTGTTCTATATTATTGGTCTTTTTGAATTCTATGTTTTTGGAAAAGTATAACACTTGTTGAGAATTCAATTGTTTCTCCTTAATTAGAGTTCTTGGTTAATTCGCTTAGTGTTAATCAATTTCTAGTACGATTAGTCAAGAGATAAAAGATATACATCTCATTGAATATATGCTTGGAGGCGAGGTGAGATATTGAATATATTAGTAACGCTTGTTTCGCTAATAAAAGATATACATCTCATTGAATATATGCTTGGAGGCGAGGTGAGATATTGAATTTAATTAACGCTTGTTTGATTGAGTTCAACTATGTGAAGGAAATTGATGGATAATAATCTTAAGAAAACCAAGAAAGAATTTGTTGTGAAAGAACTTGAGAGTCAACCTATTTTCTTTATTATTTTTAATTCATCTATTTTAATTTCCTGCTCAACAATCTCAAACCCCTCTCTTTAATTTACTATTATTACTAACTTTCATTACTAGAGATAAGTTTGTTTTGAATATTGATTGTCTAAATTTACTATTGGATTGGTTGGGAAACGACTTAAGCTTAACTTCCCTTGTCTATACTATCATCTCTTTGGTGTTAGATGGTCTAGCACTACGTTAGGCGGTCAACATTGAAATTCTTTTAATTTGCTCGTGAAACAACAATGATCACCCACTATTCTTGCACTTCTTGAAAAAAATGCGAGTTGATTATGCATCTATTATTAATTCTGCTGATAGAAACAATTAATTGAAAGTAAAATCAATCGATTGATTTTTTTAGACTGTTAAAAAAATTGATTTCCAATCAATGTTTTGATCAACAATCTTGTGGGTAATCTCAAATTAAAATATTATTTCAACAATGTTTTGCTAGTTTAAAACTAATAATTGTGTGTTCTAGAAAAATTTAAATCAATTGTTTATAATTTGAATTAATTGATTTTCTTGACTGGAAATTTACAAAGGTCATTTTAATCTTTCTTGGATATAAACAGATATATTTTAAAATTTATTAGTCGATATCACAGTTAGAGTTTTGTAAAATAGTTACTGGAAAAATTCCAATCAATTGATTTTGCGAGTTCAATCGATTGTTTTTCTTGCCTTAATACTTGTGTTTTGATCAATAGTTGTTCGATAAATTTCAATCAATTTTTTGGCGCTTTAGTATGTTATTTTTTCTGTTTCTTGACTGCTAAATAATTTTAATCGATTGTTTTACTGAATATATTGTGAAATTTCATTTTTCAGCAAGTTGTTTGTGTTTTTAATTAATTGTTCTGCTTGTATTGTGATAAATTGATTTCATTCTATATTAGTTAATAAATATTTCCATTCTTCTACAAAAGTTTTATAAAAAGAATTTATAGTTTAATTCATTCTCCTCTATAATTTTTAATTTTTAACATATTTTACATTAATGCTACAAACATTTTAAATTAGATATCCATTTTGTTAGTGACAAAGTTCAACAAATTGGTCATCTGTGTGGTTCGTTTCAAGTTGAAAATATTCACACCAATCCTTAAGGGTGATAATAGGATAATAGAAAAACCAAATTAAATTGTTTTCCTTTTATGTATCTATTTTGTATTCCTCTTGTTAGATTAATAATATCATGTTTTCTTTTCTCTTTTTTATTTTCTTCTTTCCTTCATTCCCTCCGTTCTCTGCACTTTTATAATCAATTAACGTTGTCAAATAGATATTTATTTGATAAAAAGTGTCTAAATAGAATTTTTTTCTTAATTTTTATTAATCAAGATCGTGCATTCGAATAAAAAATTACGTCAGAAGAGTTTCTATCATATGCCATGCGTGTTCCCAACTCAAATAGGTTTGTATGGTAATATCGTTGCTAGATAATGTGCGAAAGGAGATTCTTTAGCATAGATGAAATTTAGAAATTGCTACAAGAAGTTGAGAAATGGAGTAGGGATTAGTTTTACTGAAGTTTAGTGTAGCCATTAATTAAACTTGTAATTCACAAATTCATTAATGTATATCTAACATTTTTTTATAGATGTATCTTTAGATTTAAAAACTTATAACTTTTAATTGTCATATCTCCACCACAAAAAAAAAAAAAAAAAAACTAAATAAAGTTTCATTTAAGATAAAAAATATTCAATTGGTATATATATCCATTCAGAAACTATTTTAAAAATTTAGAGTTATTGATCTTCAAATCATATTTTATTATATTTAAAAAAACTTTTTAACTAGTCATTTAAGCAGTTTTCAAAATCAACAAAAAAATTTGATTAGTTTAAATTTAGTTTCTATAATAACTTTAAACCCATTCTTTAAACTTAGATACTGTTAATTCAATATTTATATATAAAAATATTAATTTTTTTTTAAACAAAGTAGCTAGACCCAACTAAAAATATCTCATATTTTAAGGTGTGACTTATATATTTTCTATTTGTTCATGAAAAATAAAAAATTGTTCTATACAACTTATTTGTATTAATATAAATGATGTCATGTATATTTAGCTCAAACACTAGTAGAAAAATAGGCTTTAACGTTTACTTTTTATGACGGTTAAACAGGCAAACGATGTAGTCAGAAATGCGGTGGCATTTTTGTAAATAAATAAACAATCCCATGTCGGTTGGCACAAACAACCGTCATTGACCTATTTATAAAAAAGAAAAATTCAAATTTTTAAAAGTTTCAAGAGGCGCATGAATCACACGTCTGTTAAGAGGATTGTTGTCCACTATGTCGGTTACGGCCTCAGAACCGACGTAGTGCATGCTGTATGACAAATTGGGGAAAATTGGGAAAAAAAGTTGAAATTAGGGCATGCACCACGTCGGTTGGGAGGCCAGAACCGACGTGGTGCTTCTATTTTACCTCCAGCGCGAAATTTCACTTCACTTTTCTTCTTCTCCACTACGCACGCCCTCTCCCTGTCACTATTCTGACGTCTTCTCCCTCACTTTTCGACCTCCATTGCTTCCTCATTGTACTCCATTTCACTTCCTCTTGTTCGCAAAGTCGAGAGCGTCTCTTTAAACGGTTCCATTTTCGATTTGAACGTGCGTTTGCTTTAAAGCTTTCGTTTTTTGGTTTCTCTTCCATTTTCGTTTGCTTTAACTAATTTTGTTATTTTATTCAGTATTTGTTTGTGCTTTGTGGTTTTGGTAGGGTTTGTTTGGCCGGGTTGGGTTCGGTTCGGTTTTGGTGTCACAACTTTGGGTTAGTCGTCTTCTCTGTTTTGGTGTCACCACTACTCTACAAGAGGTGTGCTTTTATCATATTTGAAATGATTGTATTGAATGTTTATCTGCATGATTAGAATGCTTGTTCGGATTAAAATGTTTTTGGAGTATGTTTGATTCATGTTTTGTGCGTATAGTATTGGGTCCGGGAATTGAATTGATGAATGTTGGGACAGGCTGTGGGAAGTTCGCGTTGAGAGCACTGGCGCAATGCTTGGCAAGGGAATTTCAACCTCAGGGAGTGCACATAGCACATGTAATCATTGACGGTGTTGTTGCCCCACCCAGGTTCATTTTGGTTGTTCATCGGTTAATAGATTCCGATTCAAGTCCTAATTTTCCCAATGCGACAATGATTCATTAATTAATCAATGCTACAAAGTTTGTATAAGGTTTGATTAATCCAATGTTGTGGACGTGCATGTATAGTTATTGTCAGAGAAACTCAGGTTCGGTTAGGGATGAAAACATGAGCAGTGGAGAGGATGAGGGCACAGTGGACCCAAACGTTGTGGCTCAAACGTATTGGCACTTGCACATTCAGGACTGAACCGCTTGGACCCAAGAAATGGACATGCGTTCCAACGCTGCTACTTTCTTCTGAGCTTTTAAGTTTGTTCAATTCCCATTTTTAATGTGTCATTTTCTCCAAATTGTTCTTTAGTATCATCCACTCCGATATATCAAAATATGATATTTCGTTAAGAAAAGTCTTTGCTTTTGGCACTGTACTAAACTTTGATTATAATGAAATCATCTTTACTGTTATGGTTGTATGGTGAGATATGTGATTAAAGAAAGGATGAAATTAATTATTGTATATGTACGATTTAGATATACAAATGATTTTGGTGATGTGCAACACAATGATTGTATTGAGAAAAGGGTGATGAAGGAGTTAATTGGTTGATAATAATGGATCCAGTTGCATTAGAAGGGGAACATGGTATGGGCCCAGCATTGGAAAAGGGTGTTTAGAGGAATGGGATGAGAACAAGGTTGCATTCAAAACACCTATGTCGATTTTGGGCACCCAACCAACGTAGGTGTTCTCTTCACCACGTCCGTTTTGGGACAAAACCAACGTGGTGCTTCCTCTGAAATAACTTATTATGTTAATCACCATGTCGGTTGTTAAACCGACGTCTGATTCAACGTCTCATGGGTCAACGTCGGGTCGAAAACCGACGAAAAAAGCCTCTCAGAACCGACGACGAAGGCTATTTTTTTACTAGTGAAATGTGTGGGATACAATGGAGCAAGGTAAAAGAACAAATGGTTAAGGATTGTTTTGTAAAAGAATGAAATATCAATTTGTTATTTATATTTGTTAGGAACATAAAATGGCTTTTTTTTAAAACAAAAATTGTTAGGAATATAAAATCAAGTTTTGTTATTTAATTAATGTGATAAGGTTGAGACTTGTTTTATAATAGAGATTATAATAAATGAGAAATAAGTTTTTATAATATTATTTAATTTTCTTCTTAATTATAGGATTATTAAGAATACGATATCAATAATCCGAATAGATCAATATATGTCGAATTGTCTTTATTAGGTAAAAATTAATAGACCTCGTTTATTAAATTAGACATATAAATGATACATATAAGAAAATGGCTATTGAATTGACTCAAAAAGATAATTTCTAACGGTTAAATATTACCTTAAAATTGTCAATAAAAAAATTATTGTGAAGAAATATAATAATATTTTCCTTAGATTTGAGATTGTCATAATAATTGACAAGACATATTTATATGATTTCGGACACCTAATAGCTTACATGTTAGTTGATGATTATTGGGTTTAATTAAATTCTTGTAGAAATAGAAGATTAGTTAAGATAGAAAGCATTGACTCTTAGAAATAAGTCGAGCGCTCTATAATCAAAGACCTTGGTCCAGGTAAATGAGTTTCTTGTTTTTATTATCTATTAACTTAATAGAATTTGACAATTAAACCACAATAGAGTCAATTTGGAGTTATAAATATGGAAGGAAATATTATGTTATTTTCTAAAGTTTTTTGGACATATAGAATATTATTTCATGTTATCCGAACGTTAAGGAGTGTTGCTACACACCAACCTTGATTACTATATTAATGTAACTTTGATTACTATATAAATGTTATTAATTTACTGATTGTTGGAATCTTTGATATAGAAGAATTTTATTATTTGATAATTAAATTAAAAAGTTGAATTTTGTCAAGTAAATTATTTTTCTTGAAACTGAAATATTATTGTATTTTTACTAGTACCAAAAGTATAAATAATATTTATTCCATTTAAAATAGACAAAATTATCTTTTTTGTTTTCATTTTCAAAACTCTTGAACTGAAAAGAATAAAAACGAACTTCGTTAAGATATTATAAAGAAGAGAAGAAAAGGGTGATTTATTGTTGGCTATTTTTCGCGAAATCGGGGAAACTTTTGAGAAGTGGATTTTGGTAGTTTTGTTTTTCCATGCTAGTCGTTGCTTGCTATTTTGTTACAAGTTGTTGCTTGTTATTCTATTATAATCTATTGCTTTATAAAAGGCAGAGGGTGCATAAGTTTGTTTCTGTTCTTCTTCATATATTATTTTTTAATAAGAATTCACTACGAACTAGTGATGAGCAAAGAATTAATCTTAATGTTTTTTTCCTATCAATAATAAAAAATAAATTAATAAAAAAGACAAAAAGATACTGTCACACAATTATATTCCAATACTTATGAATACCGTTACACGGAGCCCTACTAAGACTTTTCTCTATATGGCATTATACATATCAAATTCCTCTCTAGCATTATACATATCAAAGTCCCCTACAAAGTATTTCTTTTACAAGTTCAATGACAAATGTTACATTCAAAAACTATGGAACATGACTACAAACTGTGACCCAAAATTCTAAAACCCATGAACATAAGATAGGTGCGGTTGAAAGTTCTCTTCTCTAGCTCAATTACTTGCTTGAGGTACAAGTTCTGATGTCCCTCTGCTTTTGTCCTCCGAGTTAACCATAATCGGCACTTCCACAATCTACCATGATCACATGGTGTACCTCATAGATGTCTATAAAGCTAGATCACACTGAAGCGCAGTATACATTGCAGGTCCAAATCAGGTTGTTTGATCACTATATTGGTGATGTATGTTTTAAATATCATCTGCGTAATAATCGTGGAGGCACGTTGTGCACAACCTGCACAATACCCTCATGCAGCAAGTTTTTTATAAATAAGCATAATAAATCCAACAACATACTCGTGCAGTTGGGGTGGCGACTGATCATCACTTAGATTCCAAGCCTTAGCTTAAAGACCTGATCGCTCAGCCTACAGTAAAATTATATTTCTCGTCTAGTACACCGCTATAAGCTTATACTGCAAATTGTTCCTAGGTAATCATACCACCTTAGCCTACAACATCCTATCAATAATAGAAAAATGACCTTCTGCATTATTTCTAGAGGATATTTTATATCAGTTCTAGAACTGACATAGATGCAGACAACGTAGAAAGTCTTGCATATATAACGTCAGTACATAGATGCAGGCAACGTAGAAAGTCTTGAATACATAACGATGGGTAATTTTTATCATTCATGATTATCAAGATTATTTTTATATCATTATTGTTAATGTTATTACAAATATTAATAAAATTACTACCAAACTACAACCAGGAAGAGTTGAACCTAGGACCTATGATTGTTATTATTATTAATGATAAAATATTATTATTATCATTAATAATATTTTTATTATTCTTATTATTATGATTTTTATTAAAAACGATAATAATATTAACAATAATATAAATAATATCAATAATAATATTAATAATATTGATAAAAATAATATTAATAAGATTTATAATAACAATAATAAATTAATAAAATTTAAAATA
>Ga0209700_108824_pt1 | contig 12446 bp, 13 predicted proteins | sample SiratroredBW_FD_187528 | JGI IMG/M metagenome (GOLD analysis project Ga0209700, IMG submission 187528) | Root nodule microbial communities of legume samples collected from California, USA - Siratro red BW (SPAdes) (version 2) | ecosystem: Host-associated > Plants > Roots > Nodule | place: USA... | reverse complement strand
AATTTCAGGTGAAAAAGAATGAAGAAAATGATAGATGGGAAGATTCATGAAGAAAAGAAACAAAAGTTTAAAATAGGAAAAAGCCCAAAAGAAAAGCCACTTCACCTAGGCCCAAACCAAGTTTAAAAGGAGGATTTTAGGGTTTTAGAAAGGGGATCTGAAACTGGGAGAAGCAAGAAGAAAAGCATAGAAGTGACGAAATCCGAGCGGGAGCTTACGGTTTCTCAAGCTATCTTCCGTTGTTGAGTTTTAATGGCTGCCATGGGTAGCTAAGTCTTCATATCTTGGGATTGAATGTAATCTTTTCGAAACTCATTTGTACCTTGGATTTTGATTTATAATATTCAGTTTCTATTCAGATTTGGTATTTCCCTCTTGTTCTTCATGCTTGATTGTGTAGTTTATGGAATCTTGCCTTTAATTCTTGAAAACTACTGGGAAGTGATTTTGAGTTTATGATCTAGAGGAAATACGCGATAAATTGGGATTCTAGGAATAGGGTTCCGACTTATTATATGCAAAACATCATCTTTTAATGCTGGATAATCGATTAGATAGCTGAGGAATCCGCATCTTTGAAGTTTTCTTATGAATCTCAGATTTGAGGAATCAATCTGGGTGATTTTTGCATGTGCGTCAAAACTGAATAGTTACCGGTGTTATGTTTCATTATTTGATTAAGTTACAAATGAGTAAGATTAGATGAGTTCAATCCCAGGGTGTTTCTCTAATCATTTCAGACTCTTTTACTGTCTATAAATTTATTTTGCATGTTCGTAGTAACTGTTAATCAAACTAAATCTCTCATCAAAACTGAACTCGTTTACTGAGCAGTGACGCTGAAATTCTAAAATAGAACTGTTCCATGAGGAATCGACATCTTTACTAAAACCCACTCTACTACTTGTGACTCGGTACACTTGCCTAATAACAGTGATTTTAGTTTATTCTTATTGAAGTATTCAAGTTAATTAGATCTAGATGAAATTGACTTTGTTTTAATAATTTCAAGCATTTATTAAATAAAATATAACGAAGAAATCTTTACAAAAAAATTAGGGATTTAGCATGGGCACAAACATTAACTTTTGACATCATTATTACTACATTACTATGCAACGATCATAGGATTTTTCTAATACATTTCCTAGTGAATTAGAAATAATTATTGAATAACATAGAAAATGTAATGAATAAATATTTCTTTATAAATATAAAATATTGCACTAAATAAATAGATACTTAGTGTAAAGTTAATTCTTTACATTTCCTAAATATTTTCATATTTTCTCGGAAAGAGAGAGCTCTTATAAGAAATAGAAATATTTTCCATCAAACGCATGAGCTAAATCTTTCTTCAAATTTGGACCTTAGATGGATATTATTCTACATTTTCAAGAAATAGAAGTCAAACTGTAATCACTTAGTTAAACAATACAAGTTTCTTATCATTTACATATATTATAAATAATATATTTTTTCATTTATCAAGTCATCTAATAAAAAACAAGAATATATAAAAAAATTATTCATTTTAAAATATTAATCTAAAAGCGAAATTTAATAAAATAAGAAGAAGTAGTTTGAAAGTTTAGGTAAGTGTAAATTGTTATTATATATTGAATTCTTAAGTCTTTGTAATAAAAAATATTTCGAAGGTTTAGGTAAATCTAAATTGTTACAATATATTGAATTCTTAAAATATATAGTTCTCCATAATATAGGTTGAAAAAAATTTAGAAAAATTGTTCGGTTAGTTACACAATTAAATTTATGAAAATTGTCTAAAAATATAACGTAAAAAATACTGTACTATTTTTATAATTTTGACAAACTTTTTACGTTGGAGGTCCTAAATTCAAAATAAAATTGGAATTAAGAGTCAAGAAATATAACAATTTTTCATCTAAGGAAATCTAATAATTGTTTAAATTAATAAAACCATTACACTATTTTTATTCTATTATATTTACTTATTTATTTTTTCTTTATAACAATTAAAATGAATAAGTATAACTTATTTAAAAATTAGACAAAAAGTAAATATATTAATCAATAAAAAAATAGTCAATGGTATTTTAAACTTAAAAATTAATAATTAAAAGAAACATTTAAAAAATAATCACAATTAAAAAGGTAAAGACTAACTACTAGCACTCCTTAATACTCTTTCTTTCATTATTTACTAATTTGTTATTAAATATATGTCCTAGGTTATTTCAAAAAATACCTTAGGTGTATATTATAAATATACATAAATTTCAACTAAATTGACCTTATTTAACAAGATCATATTTAATTTAATCGGCATTTTATTTTGGATGAATCTCTTTCTATTTGTGTATTAATTGTTATAGAAAAATATTTATTTTAAACTAAAAATAGTTTTACTAATTATGTTTTAGTGGGTATATATGAAATAGTTTTGGTGGGTATAATTTGAAGTTGGTATTTAGCAAAATTAAGGTGACTTTTATAAAGTGTGAATAGAGTGTGATAGTAAAGTGATATTCCTCCATAAATAACTTTATACTAAGGCAAGTACATTCTTCAGAGAGGAAGAAGCATCATTTTGTGACATGACATTGAAGAACTTGTTTGGTATGACTGATAGCTAAGTTCTGATTTGTGTGAGATCAATGGAGGAGAGTGGCATATCCAGAGTTGACAGTGCAAGAAGCAGTGGTTCTAAGATATGGAGGAACAGCAGCATGGATCTTTTCTCAACTTCTGAACGTGAAGATGATGAGGAGGCTCTCAAATGGGCAGCAATAGAGAGACTCCCCACGTATCTTCGCATTCAGAGAAGTATTCTCAACAATGAAGAGGTTGACATCAACCAACTAGGCCTCTCAGAGAGGAAGATTATTGTGGAGAGGCTTGTGAAGATAGGAGAAGAGGATAATGAGAGGTTCTTGCTGAAACTCAGGGAAAGAATGGACAGGTTATAGTCTTTTGTTTTATCAATGAAAGCACCGTTTTTTTCTTTTTTGCAGCATGCATACATTCAAACAAAACCTGAGTTGTTTACCCTTTTGAAAATAAAAACATGGCATGTTGAAGCATAGTTTCTTTTGAACATATCTCAAAAGGGTCTTTGAGGTCACAACATTTGCATGCAACTTTCCTGTAGTATCAAGGATTGCAGCAAAACTGTGACAGTAATTTAAAACCTTGATTCTTGGTGGATTTGAGACTATATGATGGTTGAGATTTGAGATGCTTGTGATTGTGACTGATCTGTTGGACTGAATTTGCAGAGTTGGGCTTGATATTCCAACAATAGAAGTTAGATTTGAGCATGTAAATGTGGAAGCACAGGTTTATGTTGGAGGACGAGCATTGCCTTCAATGCTGAACTTCTTCGTTAATGTAATAGAGGTAATTCGATATACCACAGGCTGTTTCTGCAGTGTTTTTTTTCTTGGATTTAGCTCAGATTGCTCATGAAATCATCTCTTCCTTTTGCCAAGGGGTTCTTAAATTATCTTCACATAATTCCAAGTCCAAAGAAATCGTTACATATACTTCAGAACATCAGTGGAATCATAAAGCCTCGAAGGTGAATTCAACACTCACTGTTTTTCTTTATTGTATAATGATGTACTCATTTTACTAAAATAGCACCTTTCAACCGATGTTTTGGTGTTCTGATGATGAACCTTTTTGCAGAATGACATTGCTTTTGGGACCACCAGGTTCTGGAAAGACCACTTTGCTGTTGGCATTGGCTGGAAAACTTGGTAAAGATTTGAAAGTAAGAAAACCAACTTCAATTATGATAACTATGAGAGAATAACTAACATAATTCACTAATTATTATAACTATAGCATGCATTTGAGTAACTAATATAATTGGTGATGAAACCTCAGCATTATGGGAGAGTCACATACAACGGACATGGGCTTGAAGAGTTTGTGCCACAAAGGACATCTGCTTATATAAGTCAACATGATAACCACATTGGAGAAATGACTGTGAGAGAAACACTGGCTTTCTCAGCTAGATGTCAAGGGGTTGGACAGAATTATGGTTTGTAGCTTCATTTTCAGTAATAAAAGCAAAAATTAAAAAGAAAAACAATGCAAAATACCTTTCAACCTAATCTCAACCGTCTTAAGTTGTCTTAATCAGAGTTTTGAAATTAACTTCGTTACAGAGATGTTGGCTGAGCTACTAAGAAGAGAGAAACAAGCAAAGATTAAACCAGATCCTGATATTGATGCCTATATGAAGGTGAGAAAAAGATATTTGAGGAAGAACTTTGTTTGAAATTCTGAACACATAGGGTCATGAGGATTTCATTTTGTAGGCTGCAGCATTAGGAAGACAGAGAACGAGCGTAGTCACTGATTACATTCTTAAGGTAAGAGTTCAGATTCATCAAATCAAGAAAATGTTGATGGCTTCTGAAGAAACAACATAATATTTTCCATGTTTTCCCTTTTCAAAAATTATGCAGATTTTGGGACTTGAAGTGTGTGCTGACATTATGGTAGGAGATGGAATGGTAAGAGGTATCTCAGGAGGGCAGAAAAAGAGAGTCACAACAGGTAGTTTCTGTTTGTCAATAACAGCATGAAAAATTTCTACAAGTTTGATTACTAAAAGTTTCTGCTTATAATGAAGGGGAGATGCTGGTTGGACCTGTAAAGGTGTTGTTCATGGATGAGATATCAACTGGTTTGGACAGTTCCACAACTTTTCAGATAGTCAAGTCTATCCAACAATCTATCCATATTCTGAATGGAACTGCACTTGTTTCTCTGCTGCAGCCAGCACCAGAAACTTATGAACTATTTGACGATGTAATACTGTTAACAGATGGGCAAATTGTGTATCAAGGACCAAGAGAAAATGTCCTTGAGTTTTTTGAATCTATGGGTTTCAAGTGTCCTGAAAGAAAAGGAGTTGCTGACTTCCTACAAGAAGTATGAGTGTGATTCACTTGGTGTTGGTTTTAAAGCTTTTCTGGTTTGTATATTATGGATTGAAGGCTAATTTTGTTCTTGTGGGGGTGCAACAGGTTACATCAAAAAAGGATCAATGGCAATATTGGGCACGTAAAGATGAACCTTACAGCTTTGTCACTGTCAAGGATTTCGTTGAGGCATTCCAATTATTTCACATAGGTCAAAAACTAGGAGAGGATCTAGCCACTCCATTTGACAAGTCTAAATGCCATCCAAATGCATTGACCACAAAGAAGTATGGTGTTAACAAAAAGGAGCTGCTGAGGGCTTGTGCTAGCAGAGAATTTTTGCTTATGAAGAGAAATTCATTTGTCTACATATTCAAGGCCACACAAGTGAGAAACATTCAATCACTAATTCTGTTCATAGTACCTTATTTGAAACTAGAATCAAGCACAAAATAGACTGCTTCAACTTTTATGCATCCTTTTTTTCTTCCTTTTGGATCCTTATGCATGTCTTAATCCTTGTTTTCAGCTGGTCTATTTAGCTATCATGACAGCAACATTATTTCTACGAACTAAGATGCACCGCAATACTGTGGAGGATGGAGGAACTTACATGGGTGCTCTTTTCTTCGCAGTGACGGTTGCAATGTTCAATGGAGTATCAGAGCTAAATATGGCCATCATGAAACTTCCTGTCTTTTACAAGCAAAGGGACCTTCTTTTTTATCCTGCATGGGCCTATTCTATTCCACCATGGATTCTCAAAATACCAGTAACCCTTATAGAAGTAGCTATTTGGGAAGCAATCTGTTACTATGCTATTGGCTTTGATCCAAACTTTTTAAGGCAAGAAGCCACAACAACATCATATATGATCAATTAAGCTTCTGGTTATTCATTTTGGAATCTAATGAGAAGTTCTACTGGCAGGCTTTTGAAACAGTACTTGGTCATCCTGTGCATTAATCAGATGGCATCTTCACTTTTTCGGTTAATGGCAGCATTAGGAAGGGATGTTGTAGTTGCCAACACCGTTGGAGGATTTGCATTACTTATAGTTCTGGTTTTGGGAGGATTTGTGATTTCGCGTGGTAAGAAAATGGAAACTTGAAGTTTGGTTAATGTAATGAAACCTTTTTATGATAAGTTTGTTCTTTGTGCCAGAGGATGTGCACAAATGGTTTGTGTGGGGTTACTGGTCCTCACCTCTGATGTATGGACAGAATGCCATAGCTGTAAATGAATTTCTTGGTCATAGTTGGAGAAAGGTAGTAATATATTTCATGAGAAACAATGAACCTTGGAAAGTTGGATATATATATTTATGAGATGATTTGTTGATGCTGTAGGTGACTCCTAATTCCAACGAAACATTGGGAGTTTTGATACTGAAAACTCGTGGACTTTTCACAGAAGCTTATTGGTATTGGATTGGAGTAGGAGCATTAATTGGTTATGTATTTCTGTATAATTTTCTGTTCACCTTGGCTTTGCAATATCTAAGTCGTAAGTACCATCTAAATACATCTTTTAGCTGAGAAATTTACTTGGATCCTTATATATAACCACATACTTAATTTGTTATCATTGAATATGTTTCTTCTGCAGCATTCGGAAAGGATCAAGCAGGGATGTCCCAAGAGACATTGCTGGAGAGAAATGCTTCAACAGCTGCAGAGTTAATTCAATTACCAAATGGAAAGAGCTCCTCTGGTGAGTCCTTGAGCACAAGTTAGGGTTTTTCAGCTTGAGCTTTGGTATTGAGGCCATAACTTACTAAATGTGATGGCAAGTCAGAAATAAAGAGGGTAGATGAAGCAAGTATATCATCCAGATCATTTTCTGGAAGAGTCAGTGATGACCAAGCTAACAGAAGTGGAAGAAGGGGTATGGTTCTTCCCTTTCAGCCTTTATCCCTCACTTTTGATGAGATCAAATATTCTATAGACATGCCACAGGTACTTTACTTTTAAGTGTAATCTTTCCATTTGTACTGAACTTTGTCTAATCTTTGTGGGAAAATAATTAGAACTGTTCTACATTTTGAATGCTATATTGATTGTAGGAAATGAAAAATCAAGGAATTTTAGAGGAACGTCTAGAACTTTTGAAGGGTGTTAGTGGTGTCTTTAGGCCAGGGGTACTAACAGCTCTGATGGGAGTAAGTGGTGCTGGTAAGACTACTTTGATGGATGTTCTTGCTGGAAGGAAAACTGGTGGATATATTGAAGGGAACATCACAATATCTGGATACACAAAGAGGCAAGAGACATTTGCTCGCATCTCAGGATACTGTGAACAATTTGATATCCACTCACCTAATGTTACAGTTTATGAATCTTTGCTATATTCGGCCTGGCTTCGATTACCTCGTGAAGTTGATCGAGCAACTAGAAAGGTACAACTTTCTTCTGTCTAAATTGAAACATGAAACTCATGACTTCAGACCTCAAAGAATACTCAGGTTCTCTCAGGAAAACTTCTCTAAGTACAGAAAAATAAAATCAACTGCTCCATAAACTAAAATTAGTTTATACATGAATTAATTTGTAGAAGTTATAAGCTAATTTTAACACAAGGAGAAACTACTTTTAGTTTTTCTTCTTACTTTTCTCTTTTGGTAGTGTTTATGAAGAAATTTACTCTAAATTGATCTTCTCTCTTTACCATATTTCATTGCTTCACATCATGCATGAGGACATAAGATCCAGTAAACTTGAACTGAATTCAATGAGTTGTAGATGTTCTTGGAGGAAGTCATGGAGCTAGTAGAGCTTAGCTCAATAAGAGAAGCACTTGTTGGCTTGCCAGGAGAGACTGGTCTTTCAACTGAGCAGCGGAAGAGGCTTACAATTGCAGTTGAACTTGTAGCCAACCCATCAATAATTTTCATGGATGAGCCAACCTCAGGCCTTGATGCTAGAGCAGCTGCAATTGTAATGAGAACTGTGAGGAACACTGTGAACACAGGGAGAACTGTGGTTTGCACCATCCACCAGCCAAGTATTGATATATTTGATGCATTTGATGAGGTAAGTACCAAGTAGTCTTCACATTGAGGTAAAATTCTGTGTCAGCCAGCCTTTTGGAAACTATGTTTCATAGAATAAGTATTGCAATCTCCTCTTTTTCAGCTGCTACTTATGAAATTGGGAGGGGAGCAAATATATGCTGGTCCATTAGGCCGCCACTGTTCCCATCTGATTCAGTACTTTGAGGTGAATCTCTAGTGTAAATGAGATTTAACACAAATATAACATAAGAGGCTTCTTTAGCATTATAAATCTAGCATATTTATTCACTATAGTTCATGATTGAAATAGGCCATTGAAGGAGTTCCTAAGATCAAAGATGGTTATAACCCTGCAACCTGGATGTTGGAAGTTACATCAGCAGGAACAGAAGCAAGTATTAAGGTCAACTTCACCAATGTGTACAGAAACTCAGAACTATATCGGTTAGACTTCTAACTCCACATATTGTAATCAGTAGTTGTTTGGTCTCTTTTCACATTTTCCTTTTGTGCTTCTTCTAACTCTCACTATCTGTTTTAACCTTCTCATATACATTACTGTCACTTTTTTTCAATGTGGTTCCTCTTTCCAAACATTTGTTTAGAAAGTGAACACAAATGTGTTCTCAAAGTAAATAATGGTTTTGATGTAGTTGTTTTTCAAGATTTTGATCAATTACTTACTGATGCTTGCAATTGTTTAGGAGAAACAAACAACTGATCCAAGAGCTTAGTATACCACCTCAAGGTTCAAAGGATCTACACTTTGATAGTCAGTATTCACAGACTTTGGTGGCACAATGGAAAGCTTGTCTGTGGAAACAACATTTATCATACTGGAGGAATACATCATATACTGCAGTTAGACTCCTATTCACAGTGCTAATAGCATTGTTATTTGGGATCATATTTTGGGACATTGGACTGAAAAGGTATGTGAAAAAGGAAACAATACATTGAGATAAAATAAACAAAGTGATGTGAAAATGAAATTCAAAACAAATATTATCACCTAGTTGGTTAATAACTACAAAATGATGAAAATCACAGGAGAAAAGAGCAAGATCTTTTCAATGCTATGGGGTCAATGTTTGCTGCAGTTACCTTCATTGGAGTACAAAATGCTTCCTCAGTGCAGCCTATAATTGCTGTAGAGAGAACAGTTTTTTACAGAGAGAGAGCTGCAGGAATGTATTCAGCTTTGCCATATGCAATTGCACAGGTAAAGTACTAACTTCAATACTTACAAAAGCAACAAGATTGTCACATTTTTTCTTTATGGAGTGCTAGCATGTAGTAACACACTTTTTCTAATCCACACACTGTTGATTAAATTTTGTTAAGAAAATTAAAAAAATATATTTTTAAATCATAATGTTTAGAAAAAGTTTTCAAAACCTAATTTTGTAAAGCAAATTTAAAAATATATTTTTGAAAACTCTTCTAAAGAAGTACATTTACGAAAATTTTAATGATGCAAAAATGAATGGAATAATTTTCATCAGTGTTGGACTGATATTATTGGATTTTGAGAAATAATTGATAGATCATTATCCATCTATAAACTTAAATCCATCTATAATCCAATCTTTTAATATTTTGTAATGAATAAATCAGACTATGATTTACACATAGATAAATTGTTTTATTACTCTCAATGTCCAAAGTCATCTTGGTGTTGATAATGTTCATAAACTATTCTTACTTTTAAATCTTAAAGAATACATGACATTTAATATACCAAAACAAACTTTTTGAATTCAGTAAAATGAGTGTTTATAAATTATCTTTAATCTTGTATTCTAAACTATTTTTTTATGTACACATCTCTCATACTCCAAAACAAGAACATAAATTTATTGATCATTGAATAGTAGAAGTTGAACTCTAACAATTGTTTTGTGTTTGCAGGTTATCATTGAACTTCCCCACATCTTGGTTCAGACCCTGATGTATGGAATTATAGTATATGCCATGATGGGTTTCGATTGGACCACATCAAAGTTCTTGTGGTATCTTTTCTTCATGTACTTCACTTTCTTATACTACACCTTATATGGCATGATGACCATGGCCATCACCCCCAATCCACATGTTGCTGCCATATTGGCCAGTTCATTCTTTGCAATATGGACCCTTTTCTCAGGCTTCATCATTCCCTTATCTGTGAGTCACACAACCTTGTTTACATTTTTTCTCTTATGTCACTTCCTAATGGTTACTTGGGTTTGCTTTTTTTTGGTTTAATCTTTATCTAACACCCTGTTAGCATAGAAATTTTGAATTTAAAGTAAGAGTTTGAAGCATATCAACATGCAATTTTACTGGTATACAAAATCTAATGCCATAACAAACACTTTTAATACATACGTATAGAGATTCTACTAGAGATAACGTATAATACAATCTGTTAGAGATTTCAATAAAAGATAAAGTTTTTTAATAATTTATAAATAAATATAAATCTCATCTCGATTTTTATATGGCTGTGTAGGTTTAAAGTTTATTTCTTAAAAGGATATTCAAGCTTATCCTAACAAATTTGTTACCTATCAGATCATCTCTTATTGGATCACCCTTAAACATATAGTCTCACACACAAGTTCTAGAATCTTGACATTAGAGGAAATCTCGCATTAATTAGAAATAAATGCAAATTTCACCTTACAAACTTACAAATTGATGTTAAATTAGACTTAAAATTCATTTCTTAAGATAAATTTTAATCTTAATTAAAAAAATTTAAAAACTACACATTTCTTTTTGTTTTCTGATAAGTTTCAAGTAGTAAGAGATTATGTTAAAGAAAAACGTGAGTGGCTAACACTTCTCCTTTTTTCATTTGTAAGTGAATTTTTCTCTTGTGTATTGTATTGTGAATGATATGAACGAACATTGAAAATGAACTGAATTACAGAGAATACCTATATGGTGGAAGTGGTATTATTGGATTTGCCCTGTTGCATGGACCTTGAATGGATTGGTTTCTTCTCAATATGGAGATGACATGCACAAACTTGAGGATGGACAAAGGGTTGCAGAATTTGTGAAGAGGTATTTTGGGTTTGAACATGATTTTCTTGGAGTAGATGCAATTGTGGTGGCTGGTTTCTCAGTTTTGTTCGCACTCATCTTTGCCTTTGGAATCAAAGTATTCAACTTCCAACAACGTTGAAATCAACACAATGCTCACTCTAGATCATATACATTGGTCAATTGTACCCAATTTTTAAGAACATTTTTACTTGTAAAAAAAAGTATTTAGGTACATTTGTCAAAATCCTAGATGATGTTTTCCTTTAGAATTTCCCCTAGATTAATAATATTACGTAATTTTATGTAATAAGTTGTTATTAATTTGTTATCATCTTATTATAATTTAATTTATCGCTTATAAATAACCACTATTGTATCATATGTCATGAACATGGACATAAAAGCATTGAATTTAAATTTTTATAGCATATCACTTTCTAAGTTATAGTTTAAACTAGTGCCGTTGTCTTAATATCTTCTTTTATATATTTAGAATTTGAAGACCAATGAATGATTGCTCAAACTCCAATATTTTTCTCCAAATTGACTCCTAATTAACCTAACTTTTATATTGGGTTTGTTGAAAAGGAAATTGGGAATCGATGCACCCAATACCTTTTGCCACAACCTTTTCATTTCATGTAATACAGTTGAATTTAATATAAGAAAAATAAATTTTGCATTACAGATTTAAATATAGATAAATTTTAACCTTATTTAATGGTATTATTCTTATGATATCAAATTTCAATAAAGTATTAAACTTTAATTTGAAAAAAATTTAAATTAATTACAAAAGAACACAAACTTATTTATATTATGAATTTATCCACTAATTATAATAAAATCTAAATAGTCCAATATTAATTAATGTCCAAATAAAATTTATAATTATAAAAAATATGAAAATAAATACAAATCTCAATAAAAAAAATACACTTTTTATTCTATCTTTCAAACGCTCTTCTTAGTTATTTATTGTGTCTCATTCCATACACTAAAAAAAATAAATACCCAAACCAAGGTCTTTTTCTGTGCTTGTAATTCCAATTAAACAAAGGTTTTCACAATCAATGAGGTAGTGTCCTTTTAATATTTCATGATAAACAAAGTAGTAAGTTATATAGTCAGAATACATTTCCATTTGTAACATTCAAAGATTTTTATTATAATTTTAATAAATTCATATCAATATTACAAATAAAATTATATTATTATCAGCATAAAGCTATATTTCTTCATGGTTTCATTTTTCACTAAAGTTCATTTCTTTATACATTTTTTGTGTACCATAAAGGTTCTAACTGAATTGAATTTTCTTCTTCCTATAATTTGTCTACATACGTCAATTCCTTCCCTTATCGGGAACGTACTCCAAACATAAACTATATATATATATATATATATATATATATATATATATATATATATATATATATATATATATATATATATATATATATATATATATATAT
>Ga0209700_108822_pt1 | contig 12449 bp, 9 predicted proteins | sample SiratroredBW_FD_187528 | JGI IMG/M metagenome (GOLD analysis project Ga0209700, IMG submission 187528) | Root nodule microbial communities of legume samples collected from California, USA - Siratro red BW (SPAdes) (version 2) | ecosystem: Host-associated > Plants > Roots > Nodule | place: USA... | reverse complement strand
TTTTTACATAAATTAAATTTTAAAATATCAACAATAAAAAACTGTTACAGAAAATTTAAAAATAAACTTTACTGTACAGAATTTTAAAATTTAATACAAAATCAAAAAATACCAAAAAAAAAAAAAGAAAACAATACAACCAACAAAATAAGAATTAAGATAGTATATTCTTATCTGTTTTGCAAAGTTTCTTTATTTCAAGAATTTCAAAAATATATTCTATTTAAGATTTTATTAACCGTTTATAAGTTACTTTCCTGAATTTTTAAATTTTATTTCTAAGTTAATCATGAAATTTATCTTTTTCTACCTTTTAAAAGTTTTCTTTCCAAATATGTTTATGGGGTATTATAGATTTTATTTCAATTTATATAACTTTTCTACTTAAAACTAAGTTAGCAATATTTCCATTCAACAAAATAATAAAAAGTTGAATATTTCATAAGTGTTCCGCAACGGAATTTTAATACGTGAATAGTGATATAGTATTAATAGTGATTTGGATAGATTTTCTAGTACCAATGATCATGGTCTATGGTGGAATTCTGACTTATAAACATTAAACTAGTTTATCTGTGTAAATAATAAATATAGAAAGATTTATTTGTGTAAACTTAAAAAAAAAATGAATTTATTTGAAAAAAAAAAATATTTGCAAAAACTCGTGTATGGTTAAATATAATATAGAATTATTTAAAAGTAAAAAAAATTATTTGACTATATACGACTATTTATATTGATACAAACAAATCAGACTTAATAAAATTTATTTAAAGTATAACTTAAAATATGATTCTTATAAAATTCAATGATTTAGCATTTATTATTTGACCAAAATTATTTTTTATTAAAGTCTTTCATTTTTTTATTTCTATCTAAACTTTGACTTTTGCCAACCAAGAAAGAAAAAAAAAAACAGACAAACAAACAAACCACCTAAGAAACAGACAATAATATGCATAGTTTCAAGTTTGAACCTTTTCTCAACATGCCAACCTCTTTTCCCTATCCTTCTTTCATTTGTATACTTTCCAACTCCTTCCATGCATTTTTGGCCTTCTCTTTATGCATTTCCCCGTCACCTTTATACGCCTCTGCTAAACACTGAATTCTGACCCTCCATATCTTTCTACAAAAAAAATCCTTTTTTCTTTGCTCCCTCGCTTCTTTTCTCCCGAATATCATCTGGGTATTCCCTGAATTCTTCAGGGGTGCCCTTCTTTTCTTCATCGAAAATTGGTTTGACTGGGTTCCAAACATGGGAGGCTGTTGCAGCCACGATGTTTCGGTTCGAGGGAAGGTGGAAAGCGAGAAGGATGATAGGGAATATGAGTATGATCATGAAAATGATGTGTTTTATGAACGTGGTGGAGCATTGGTGAGGTTAAGAGGATCCTCCAAGGTTGTTTCAATGTACACCCAACAGGGCCAGAAAGGTGTGAACCAAGATGCAATGACAGTTTGGGAGGTATGATATGATTGTCCATGTAGTTATTTTCATTTTGATTTTTCTCTGTTTATTTCCATCAATTTTGATAGCTTTTGTTCCTTTGATTATATCTTTTATTTGCCATTAAAGTTTTCAATCAATTCCTGTGGCTGGACTGTAGTTGTCTCTTTCGCCGCGAGCTTTTGTTTTATTCATTAATCATCGACTTTTGGTGAATTTAAATGATAAGATTCTCATTAGAAAGTTGTTGATTGTGTTAGTAATCACCTGTTTTTCAGTTATGGGTTATTTTTGTTCAACATTTTTGCTCCCTTTTATTCTTTGTTTTTTCATGTTATTCATTTAGTTTTCTCTGCCTTAACTTTCCTGTCAACATGACTTTATTACACACGTTCTATGTCTCCTCCTCCTCTTTTTATTGAACCAAAAACTTAAAATTTCGTTGTCACTGGTAAGATATAGATTTGAAGTTTTTAAGAATTATATCCTTGTCTGCAGTTTGCCCTTCATAGCTTTATCCTTTAATTTCTATGCTTTTTGGTAATTCCTTGTGATAATTGCCATGATTTGGAGTAACTCAAATATTAAGATGGTCTATGAAGAATAAGATAAACGGTTGAAAAGCTACCTGCCAGCACTTTTGAAGTTGCATTTTCTTCACCTTGGATTTGGGGAATTGCTACCAAGATTCTTGTTTAATGTTCATTTCAGTACTTGATTGTTTTATGGTTAATAATGAAAGAATTGAGTTACTCCATGTCCCTATCCTATTGCCTTTATCATAGGGTGGTGCTTTCAATAGATAAAAAAACATGTGGCTTGGACTAAGATTTGATATGGAACATTTATAGGGCTACGCAGGAGAAAAGGATGTGATCTTTTGTGGTGTGTTCGATGGTCATGGTCCTCTAGGCCACAAGGTTTCACAATTTATTCGTGACAATCTGCCCTCAAAATTGTCCGCAGCAGTTGAAATTTCACAGCAGAAGGCAGTAAAATTTTATGATGCCAATGATGCAGAAAGTGCTAGTTCTGATGATGGCTGCGAGGACGGTAACCACATGTCCCTTGCTTCATGGGAGGGATGCTTTCTTAAATCCTTTGATGAGATGGATGAGTACCTTGCTCGGGAAATTAACACTGACAGCTATTGCAGTGGTTGCACCGCTGTGACTTTAATTAAACAGGTATAACTATAACTACTTGTTCACAATAGCATTCCCTACCAGTCAAACACTTTTAAATTATGGAAATAACTACATGCATCACTTTCCCACCTAAAATTTCAGGGTGACCAGCTGATAGTTGGCAATTTGGGTGATTCTCGTGCAGTTCTTTGCACAAGGGACAGGGACAAACTCGTTGCTGTTCAACTCACTGTTGACTTGAAACCAGAAATTCCAAGTAGGTCTTGGTTTTTCCCTCAATTCCCAACTCTTACTAGACCATAAACTCTCGAGTTTGAACCATCTTTTCTTTGATTTCTGTCAGGTGAAACCTCAAGAATCGTTAGCTGTGAAGGAAGAGTGTTTGCAGCGGAAGAAGAACCAGATGTGTACAGAATATGGATGCCTGATGATGACTGCCCTGGACTAGCCATGTCTAGAGCCTTTGGGGACTTTTGCCTCAAAGATTATGGCCTCATAGCAGTTCCTGATGTATTTTACAGAAAAATTACCCCACAAGATCAATTTGTGGTTTTGGCAACTGATGGGGTAAGCAACATTACCATGTCACCTTAGTATAATTGATCTCAAATTACAAGTTATATTATATTTTACTGGTTATTGTTTCTCTCACTTGACTCTTATGATTGTCCCCATTTAAAGTTCAATCCTTATGAGATAATTGTAAATTTTAGTCCCTTCACATGCATAAAAGTTAAGTTTTTTACTGGCAGTGTAAACCATTACAAGTTTTTTTGGCAGTGATAAATCGCCACAAAAAACTATTAAGGAACTACAACTTCTGGTTTCTTCATAAAGAGACTAAAATATTATATTTTCTGTTTTCTACACAGATATGGGATGTGCTCACTAACCAAGAAGTAGTAAGCATAGTTGCTTCAGCACCAAGGAGGTCCATGGCAGCCAAGGTGTTAGTGAAGCGTGCTGTAAGAGCCTGGAGATACAAATATCCTGGTTCCAAGGTTGATGATTGTGCTGTCATATGCTTGTTTCTGGATGAACAACCTGTTCTATCCCATTCACAATCCCATATGAGTAGAAAAAACAGACCACGCAGCAAGAACTTGCATCGCTCTAAAAACACTAGAAGTGAAGACACTGAAACAGTGGATGGCAAGGTTGGGTTGGAACTAGATCAAGAATGGAAAGCTCTTGGAGGGTTTTCAAGAGCCAACTCTCTATCAAAACTTCCACGCCTTGCTAGGGGTATGAGTAAACGGCAATCGTCCAAGTACTATTCACCTCGTTGAGGCTCCCTAATAAAGGGCCTTCAAAGAAGTTATTGTACGTTTTAGGAGGAAAAAAAAAAAACAAATATTTTAGGATCATATGCGTACCCTTCAAAAGAGTGTGAAAAATTTAATGATGAGCTTTTTATGAAAATCTATGTTTGAACATGTTGTTTTCACTCGGTGTTTAAAAAGATACCAAACTGCATGTCTACCTCAAGATGTAATGGTTCTTCCTTCTCAAAACATTTGTGACCATCTAGTAATTAATACCATTATGATTGTCACCAATGAAAAGATTATATAACTTGAATTTGTATTCTGAAGAGTGACTTCTAACGCATAAACTCAAATGGGAGTTGCCTCGGTTCCATATCCTGTCAATGATCTTAATATTTGCAATATGGCCTGTAGAATGTTTTTAGCCCATGGCATAACGAGTTCCATGAAAATTTTTTGGTCTTAAGAGTTAAATAAAAAACCGAGGAACTTCATTTATTTATTTATTTATTTGTTGTGTAAATTAATGTATGTTGATTCCTTTTGTATGGCATGCCCACTAAAGAGTTTAAATCATTGCCCTTTGACCATCTGGAACAAACCTTACCTTAAACAAGTTAAGTCTGAACATAATCCTTTACTAAACACAGATCACCTAAGAAAAAATGCTACAGAAACACATTTCCCACGAGAGAAGGCAAATTACATTGTAAAATCCTAAGGATTTTTGTTATGAGGGTTAAAAAAATAAATGCAGAATAATTGAAAATTCCTTGGGACTACTGATCTCCACCTTACTCGTTTACTTCAGTGAAAGCAAAATTTCCCAACAGTTTATCGCAATGAGGTATCAGATAATTCTAAAGCTTCCCAAACACCCACTACTCTCAACTTTATTTATACGATCAGAATCATAGTTGATGCTAATATTTATAAACTAACATCGAGGTAATTATAGCGTTTCATAGATAAGAAATCTGCATATAAAGTGGATGTACCTCATACCTATGTGAATGACCTGAACCCTTACCCTTTATAAGAACAAGAAGTATTACATTAAATCTAATTCTACATAGTGCCTTTGAAAAGAGAGAAACAAACAAAGTGGCTAGGTGCAAGTGTGGACTAATCTTCATGGTCCCAAATATCCGCTGCACTCCTGAATGGACCATCGCTCTTGTTCACAAAGAGATCTTCACCATCCAGAACTCTCCCCTGCATAAGTTCAGGGCCCAAAAGAAGGATAGAGTGAATGAATGTGTGAAGTAAAAAGATAAGATTTTTTCAACCTTAATTTAAAGTAAGTTAATTATATTATGAAGTTAATTATAAAAAGATAAGACAACAATGTATGATTTTTTTGCTACAAGACTAACGTGAACGACCAAACAATGTGAATAACGAATGTTGAGTGGCTACCTGATCCTGCATGCTGCTAAGGGCCTTAAAATCTTTTTCTGGAAGTTCCCAATTGAAGACACTGACATTCTCCATGATCCTATCTGGTTTGATTGATTTGGGGATGACACTTGTCCCTCTCTGGATGGCCCACTTCACCAACACCTGCCCTGGGTTCTTGTTTGACTTGTTGGCTATCCTATCAACCGTTTGATCATTGATCAGATCCCTCCCACCGTCTGATGAACCCAGTGGAGAGTAAGCCTACACTCAAATTTTTGCATTTCAATCATCACCCTTTCTCATAAAAATCAAAACCAAAATGAAGAAAATTAAACTAGCAATGTGTTGATTACAGTAACATGGATGCCATTCTTCTTGCAAGCCGTAAGCATCTTATCATTTCTCCATCCAGGATGCATTTCCATCTATAACAAAATTGCAAATAAAAGTTCATTGTTCATTATCCAGTAGAATACTCAATCTTTGAGATTGTTCATTGTTCATTATCCAATACAATACTCAAAAAAAGAAAAAATGTGTACATATATGATTTCACCTGGCAGACAGAAGGCATTATTTGAGCAATGCTAAGCAGCTTTTCAAGCTTTGCTAGAGTGAAATTGCAGATTCCAATGTCTCTAACAAGCTTTTCCTCCACAAGCTTCTCCATTTCTCTCCACACCCCTTCCATGTCAAACTCTAAAACATCTCCTGCTGCAGGGGGTCTGCTGGCCCCATCTCTTAGTCGAAATGGCCAATGAATCTGCATTTTATCATCTGTCTTCTATTAGGCATTATACCAAACCACATGCATCATGAATGGAAGAAAAAACTGCAAAAAGATATATATATTTCAAGCATGATAGAAGCTCATTTTTACCAAGTAAAGATCAAGGTAGTCAAGTTGGAGTTCTTGAAGGGTATTGTTGAGAGCAGGTCTAACCCTTTCAGGGGTCAAGTCAGTGCACCTAGTAGGTATAAAAATTCACCACGAAGAGTTTCTTTAAGATGTTGAAAGAACTTTATGCAAAGACTTTGTATTCACTTGACCTACATCTATTTGATTATATTACATTACCATAGTTTGGAGGTGACAAATAGATCCTTCCTTTCAACTCCTGCTTTCATTGCTGCTTGGAGTGCTTGGCCAACCTATAAGTTGATAGATAATTAGAACAAGTAGAGGTGATCTAAGTCAAAATAAACTATTAGGAAACACAATCATACTTCTTCTTGAACTCCATACTGTGAAGCAGTGTCTATGTGTCTGTAACCAGCCTGCAGCCAAAGTCGAATCATATGAGAAGCATCTCCATACAAAGGTAAAAACCAACTTGAAAATAAATTATCTTTTTGGTTCGTTTTGGACTTCTAAATTTGGGGTAAAAGAGGCGTTTATCCTAGAAGAATAAAGTCAGAAATTCAAGATCCTCAAAGCGGTGTAAAAACTCTGAAGGGGGTATTGAAAGTTAAGAAATGCTCTTAAAATCTGAAATTTTGTTCTTGGAATTAAAAACACTAATTTAGAAGTATATAAAAATCTGTTTTCTATAGTGTATTAAAAGTGAAACATATCTCTATCATAAATCAAGTCCAACATGGTGAAAATCATATTCTCTATCAGTCCCAAATGGTTGCTTACTACCTTCATTTCTTCTTTCTTTTCATAAATATCAACAAAAAATATCACCATGATGAATACTTTCATGTGTCAATCCAAATAACATCATCAATAGATCCCCCTTTATCCTAAAGCTTTATTCATCCATCAATGTACAATGATCACACACCAACATGCATAAACAAACATAGAAGTGAAAGCAGTGCAGTGGAATTACATCAACAATGGCAGTGAACACAGAATTGACTGCCTGTGAACCCGACTTCCATGTCCCTAATCCAACAGCTGGTATAGTATGACCACTCAAAAGGGTAAATGACTGTGTCTTCGGTTCATGTGGCTTAACAACTTGTGCCATCTTTGAATGTTAGCTGATAAAAATGGTGTTTGTTTCTTGTCACATATTAGTATTATACAAGAGACTCTTTCTAAGTACCGATCATGTAGGAGATGAGTGACATGTATATGACCAATTTGCATGCAAGACACGTTCACAACACTTGAGGCTGCGTGTTTCTTTCTACGTTCACTCTCTCTTACACGTTTCCTACGTCTTCTCTCTTTGCTTCTCTTCCTTGACACGTGGTTGGGAAACCGAACGATCATAGTTAAGTGTGTCTTTTCTTAGTTCCGATTAGTTTTTAGTTTATTTTAGTAGTTAAAAAACATTATCCTATTTTTAATTGTTTTTATTTTCTTTATGGTGTCTTAGAAAGAATGCTAAAGACATGTTCTTTTGGATTCTGGTTTCTCACAAAATTATGGAATGATACATGAAAGATAATTATATAAAGTGTTATAGTTAGTGATAAAAAATTATTAAAATAAAATTAATTTATATATATATAAATAAGAAGTCGATTTTTGTAAAAGTAAATCTGAGTCAAATTTTGATAATCATTTCATCTGCTATGGAGTATTTCTTGATTCTTACGCGTCTTTAGTGTGAATGTAAATATCTTACGCTAACTAAAAATAAAACTAATTTATAAAAGAAAAGTTAAATTTAAATTTATTTTCTAATATTTTGACGCGGTTAACGAAAAAAATTGATGAAAAACAACATAGCATAAAAATATTATTATTGAATGAAACCATGTTTTGTTGAAATAAGGGAGTTCGACAGTGGGACTATTCAAAGTATTGTGATGCTAAATAAGTATATGTCAAATTTGACGTTATCGTATTTATAAGAATAAATGTGAGCTCAATTTTTGCCATGTAATTTTTATCTCAAATTTTTAAAATAGTATATTTTTTTTTATTTTCGAATATATAGGTAAATTATGTATATCATTATGAAGTAAGGGTGACCCTATTCCACGATTATGTAGTCAAAATTTCAATTAATGAATTAATTAATATTGTAAGAATAAGATATGATCTTAAGGTGGTTGATATTCTTCACCCATTCTTCTTCTATTCTCTTCTATTTTATTTTGCACGTGTGTATTGCTAATGTGCAACTAAAATAAATGCACAGTTACAAAACTGGTTTTATTTATTGATAAAAATGATTAAAATTAAATTGAAACAAATGTGAAGTTAATTTGAAATTAAACACTAATGGTTTAGAGGATTATTGTTAAAATTAAAATAAAAAATGACATTAGTGTGAGATTTATATATTAAACTAAATTAAAAATAAGTTTGATTTTGAAAAAAAAAATTAAATTAAAATTTAATAATAAAATATATTTAGCAAAATTAAGTTTAAGTTTAATATTTGAATTTAGTTACTAATATAAAAATAATTTAAAATAAAATTAAGATTTAGCAATAAATTTAGAATGAAAAATTTTAAAATATTATATAATTGTTTAAATAAATTTATTGTTAGTTTTTAAATTATATCTATTACTAACTAAATCTATTTCTATATTAAGAACTATAAATTCATAACATATAATTTTTTTTCTCAGTAACCACTCTTCTATTCAAATTAAATTTGTATTTATTTTAGTTACACATTAACAATAAATGACACGTGCCAAACAAAACAAAACAAAACAAAACAAAAGAGGAATGGGTGGAGAATATTAACCCCACTAAAATGTCTACAGTATTCTCACTATATTAATTAACTCATTAATTAAAATATTAACTGTATAATTTCATCTAGTAAATTAAGATAATTAAGATGGTGTACTCTTTTTACAATTTCATTTAATCTTATATTAAATTATGGAATAGGGCCTCAATTTCTTCACAATGATACGATTTATCTATATTCGGAAATAAATAAAAAAATGCACCATTTCAAAAATTTCAAAAAAAAAAATTACACCAGTTTGAGAAATTTGTCTCAATTTTTATATTCAGGATTTATATAAAGGGAAGTTAATACTTTGTTTAATAGTAAGGAAAGGTTCCTTTTAAATAAATAGGATTTTAGTTTAAAACAATGACTTAATAAATATAATTCAAATATTAATTGTCTAACAAATTTATTTACATCCGGATATAATATAGTCATACATTTAAATCACATTAAAATTCCTTTAGAACTTAGTGACGTTTGGGGATCCTTCCCAATTACTAATTACTGTTTTAAATGATGCAAACTATTACATTGTTTTGATATATGCTTTCTCTAAATATAATTGAAGTATATTTGCTATTGTTTTCTTCATTCAAAATAATAGGTTTCTATTATTTTCGTACATTGTAAAACTTTTGCTGAAAATTAAACTGGTCATAAGTTGAAATATATACAAACTGATAATATAAAAAGAATTTATGAATCTAACTTTATATCTTAAGATATATGAACAAAATAGTTTTATTGATTGCAAATATCGTCATTTAACTAGTGTTGGCTAGTACCTCTCTTTCCTCTTCCTCTTAGATATTAGAAAGAAACCTTTATAGTTGTTATTAATATTATTAATGTTTTATCCACTATTGTGCTTGATAATCATAATATTTATAAAATGTTATTAAATGAGAAATCCTATTATAATTTTTTCAAACTTTTTTACTATTCTTGTTATCGTCTCTTAAAACCTTATAACATATATAAGCTTGATTTTAGATCATGTATTTGTCTCTTTCTAAGTTATAATTTAAAATATAAAGGTTATATATGTTTCTTACCCTGTGACAAGAATAATATTTCTTATCATTTTAATTTTTAATGAAATTTTGCTCCTTTATTCTCTAACTAATAATTTTCTAATTCTAACACTACCTTTACCTCATCCCATCATTATCCTCTGTATTAATTAGCCTATTCCTTTCTATATAAATGGTCCTCGTACTATGCTTGCCAATAATCAAGCCAATAACCCCCCTTGTATGATGATAATATTACAAGCCAATAACCCCACCTTGTATGATCATAATATTACATGTACCTCACCTATGCAAATGACATAAATATTTCTTCTCTACCACATATCAACAATGTTTTTTCTATGGTTACACAAGTCAAGTCATGAGTTTTTCAATCCAAAACCTTTGTTGTCACAACTTCTCCTACTTAGATTGAATCCATTACATTGAAAGAAGTTTTATCTAACCCAGATTAGTTCAATGCTTTAAAAGATGAGTATAATGCTCTTGTTGTGAACAACATTTGGACTTTTACTAAATTATCTATTGGTGTTTGTACAATTGGTTGCAAATGGGTTTATAAGAACAAGTTTAGTGTAGATGGAAGTTTCCAACTTTACAAAGCCACATTGGTTATAAAGGGCTTCCATCAAATTGAGGGTTTTGATCATATTGAAACCTTTAGTCAGTTATTATCTGCATCATTTGAACTCAAGCTATATCCTTAAAATGGTCAATTCATTGGATTAACATCAATAATGTGTTCCTTCATAGTGATTTAGAAGAAATTATGTACATGCTATAAGCCTAGGTTTTATTTCTCACAATCCAAAATAAGTTTGCAAGTTACAAAAAGCTATATACGTTCTCAAACAAGCTTAAGATTCATGGTTTCAAAAACTTAGTCACACTCTTGTCATTACGGGTTTCAATTCAACCAAAAGTGATATATCTTTTTTTCCCTAAATTTGGTGAAAATTCTACACTATTCATCCTTATATATGTAGATAATATCACAATCATAGGTAGTTCTTTCGGTGACATTCTATCTCTTATTTCCTTATTACATTAATATTTTGCATTGAAAGATGTAAGTTCTCTGCATTATTTTCTTAGCATTGAAGTTTCTTGGAACAAAGATGGTAGTATTCACTTATTTAAAACAAAATACATAAAAAAAAAAAACTTCTCTAGAAAGCTAATATTGGCTCTAAGTCTCAACCAACTCCTACAGTGTCCTCTTTGTGCCTTAGTCAAGATGGATCAACTAATGTTCAAGACGCAAATCTTTATAGATCTAAGGAGCATTACAATATTTAACGATCAATTGACTAGAAGTAGCGTACTTTTTAAACTAATTTTGCCAATACATACATCAACCTCAGAAACATCATTGGAAGGTTGTGAAGAATATTCTTTGATATCTCGTAGGCACCCTGCATCGTAGTCTTCTTTTTTGTAGTTGCTCACAGTTCTCGTTTATTAGTTTTAGTGATACGGACTACGAGTCTGATCTTGATGTTAAAAAATCCACCATCAATTACTATGTTTATATTGTTTCATAGGCATCACACGAAAGCTGGATACAATAGCATAATTGTGTGTTTCCTGAAATTACTTAAATAATCTCTCTTCTCACTAAACTTGTCTTTATTATGATATACCCAAAATATATTTAAAAATTTTGGCGTTGTCCTTTTTGTTGTAAACTTCATCATGCATTCAAAATCAAAACACTTTAAACTTGACTTTCACTTTGTGTGTGATAGTGTTAAACAAAAACTTGTGCGCCTGTTTCATATTCTAGCACGTTTTAAAGTTACAAATATTTTGACAAGTAATTTTTTTTTCTCGTTTCCCAAGTTTTGAGATAAACTTAATGCGAAGTTCAACGGGAATGTTAAATAATCACATGTAGAATTTTTATCTCTATTATTTTACTATTTTCCTTACCTAGATGTATTAGAAAATTTTTAAATCTACCTTTGGTTGTCCTTTTTCGTCCTCTCTCTCCTTTTCTTACGTGAATGAAAATAACATGAAAGACTTAAACAAACAAAACTATCTGATGTTTAAAGAAAATATTTATTAGATACTAAAAAAGAGGTATATATATTAATTAGAGATTCGAAATTGTTTAAACCTAAAAATAATAATAAGATAAATAACTTAATAATTGAAAAAATATAGAAAACCATTGCTCTAACATAGTTTCTTCACCTTGTACTGAGGAGGCAAAATCACATCAATTCCTATTGTGGTTTATAATAAAAAGAGTGCCGATATGTTGAAATCATTAAAAAATTACACTCACTTCACAACTCAATATATTATTATTTCAATAATATTTTTTTATATTTTACTATAAATTATTAATATATATATATATATATATATATATATATATATATTATTAGAATAGGTTTTAAAATGGGAATATTTCAAATTATAATTTTTCTAATAAAAACGTGCGACTATAAACCGATTACTTTAAACCTAATTTCTAC
>Ga0209700_108821_pt1 | contig 12451 bp, 6 predicted proteins | sample SiratroredBW_FD_187528 | JGI IMG/M metagenome (GOLD analysis project Ga0209700, IMG submission 187528) | Root nodule microbial communities of legume samples collected from California, USA - Siratro red BW (SPAdes) (version 2) | ecosystem: Host-associated > Plants > Roots > Nodule | place: USA... | reverse complement strand
AATATATTTAGAAAATTTTAAGCCCATTTTTTCACATTTAACTATATTTGTTCCTAAAATAAGTGAATTTTAGAATATTGAAATTAAAGATGATATACGTTTTATTTTCTGAAGGTTATTAGGTTTTTATTTTTTTTTTTTTTAGGTAATAAAGGCATGAGAAGTTGAGTTCTAATGCATAAAAGAAGAAGATAAAAACAACAATCCAAAAGAGAGTCTTTAAGAATTTAAACCTGCTATCTTTAATAAGAACTATGAAGATGAGAAAAAAAAAAGATATTTATTCTCAATTATGTAATTTAATCAGGTAAAAATTCGTGCCTTCAAACATTTATAAATTTTTTTACTTTTATTTTCTATGTCTAGAGCTGTAATACCAATAAAAGTTCTCATAAGAATCAGATTTAACAGAGTTTATATAAAAATTACTATTAACACAAGATTAAAATAATCTAAAAAAGAGGAAAATCACGTCCAGTACTATAAAAAAATAAATAAATTTACATACGGGCTATTAACAATCTTAATATAATAATAATATTAGTATTATTATTATTATTAATAAAAATATTAATAATAATAATAGTATTAATATCAATATAAATATTAATAATATTAATATTATTATTATTAACATTAATAATAATAACATTATTATATTAATAATATTATTAACACTAATAATAATATTAATAATATTAATGATAATATTAATAATGATAATAATATTAATAATAATGTTAATGATATGAATAATAATATTTATAATAACATTAGTAATAATAATATTAGCAATAATAATATTATGTTAATATTAATATTAATATATTAATAATAATATTAATGTAATAATAATGATGATATTAGTATTACATACGAATTTAAAATTTGTATATCAAATTTGGATGTAAAATTCGTATATAGATGTAATTTTGTATATAATAATTTAGGTACAAATTTGAATGTAAAATTCACATGTTGATTTTACATATGGATGGGGATCCGTATGTAAAAATTTGTATATAACATTGATTTTACATATGGATATAAATTTGTATATAAAAATTTTTATATAATACTGATTTTATGTACAAATTCAGATTGATATATAAGAATTTGTAAGTAATGTTTATTTTACATATATATATATTCATTCGTATGAAAATCACGACGTTTCTTATAGTGTAGATCTATTTACGTCTTTTTGGACACACCTCCAAACATAGCTTCGAAGTCTCCACCTACTTTACTTGTACGTCCATGATAGATTATCATGGACAATGAAAAATATAAAGGTAAACTACCAAAAATGAACTATAAAAAATCTATTAATTTTAAGTTAATACCACTTAACACTAAAACATATAATCACTCACAATGATTCAATTTTATTTATCAAATAGTACACATACATATAGATCATATTTGGATCTACATAACTAGGATGGATATTCATAAAAAAAATATATAAATGCCTTTTATAATACTTATACTAAGCATTTTTGCACCAAAGATTTAATACATGATATATTCTAACATTAAGTATCTAAATCTTAATTACATGAATCAGAATAATCTTTATCCAGAATTCCATATGTGTTCTTAATTTATGTGACTTAAGCCATCATTAAACTAGATAACATCTATTACCTAATTTATATAAATATTTGGTTAAGACCTACAATCATACATCATTCACATTTCCATAGATACTAAGACAATTGTAGTTGTACACTTTTAACTTTATTTAGTATTGGAGATCTCACGTCAACTAGAGATGAAACCTTTCAATAGTTTATAAGTGGGTACAAACCTCATGTTACAAGCCAGTTTTGTAAGATTGAGTTAGGCTTAAAGTCCACTTCATGATATGGTATAAGAGCCTATCCTAGCAAGGTTGTTGGGACTATCGGGCCACCCGCTATTGGGTCGCTATCAGATTACTCTTACATATAAATTTCACGCTCGAGTTGAGGAGTTTCGGCTTGAGAAAGATGTGTTGGAGCACATCGACTAGAGATAAGGTCTTTCAATAATTTATAAATGGGTGCAAACCTTACCTTACAAGTCGGTTTTGTAAGGTTGAGTTAGGCTTAAAGTCCACTTCGTGATATTTGGTTCAAACAAAAACACCATGGTAATTAAATAAATAATTAAATTATCATCTATTGTTTTTTAAATAATAACACAAATTTTTTTTGTTTATGTATTTAGTTAATGGAAATTTATTCTATAAACATGCTATGAAATACAATATTTGTAATTCTCTAGTCTAAAAATAATTATTGAATTTTTCTTAGCCTAAGAAATTTCTAATCTTAATATTTATTTGTCTTAAATTTCGCCTAAAAGAAACTAGGGGTGAATTGGGATAAATATTTAACTATCAAGCAGTGAAATTTAAGTCTAACTCAACCTTATAAAACCGACTTATGAGGATTGCATTTTTTTTATCCTACACAGTTGTTGTTGGGGGCTATCCGACCGCTCTCGGACTACCCTTTAACAATATAGTCCCACACACGAGTCGAGCAGTCTCGGTGTGAAGGGATGTGTTGGAGATCCCACATCGACTAGAGATAAAGTCTTTCAATAGTTTATAAATGAAGTGCAAACCTCCATTTATAAGTTGGTTTTGTAAGATTGAGTTGGACTTAAATTTTATTTCTTAAGATTACCTATTGAAAAATTTGTTTGAAATAGATTAAAAATTCTATAGATAAAATAAAAATCAAATTGAATTAAAATGGAATTCTGGGTAGAATAGAATTAACCTTAACCTCAATATTTTCCTGTTTGGTTCCTCTTGTATGCTTCTCTGTAAAGAAAGTTCTCAAAAATGTTTTCTTATTATACTTTTCAATTTTAATTAACTTTTTTTTAATTTCAAATTCAATTAAAATATTTTTTATTTATAATAAATTATTTTAAATTTTCAAATTAGCTAGGATCCATTCCATTTTTACTATTTTAAAATCTATTTTTACAGTACACTTGTCAATTTCTTAAAGTAATATTGTCTTAAATGTCACGAAAAACATCGTTATCACGAGTTATCTCTGAAATGAAAAACAAAATATTAAAAAGTACTTTCAAAACTAAAATTACTGAATAAAAGATAAAAAAATAATTTTTTCATTAAAATGTGCATACATATATTCTTCTCTCTAATTTTGTAATACTTGCTGTATGCTCTTGAATAAACAAGTCATTTAAACTTTTTCAGGAGTGTTGTTAGGAAACATAAGACCATTATGCTAATTCCTTAACATTTTGACTTCACACTGATCACAGTAAAAGTTCCAAACCCATAAACCCAAATGTTTATGTTAAAATACATTCAACACCAACTAGTGCCTTAAGGAAGAAAATATTTCCCTCCTTGTGATCATCTCTTAAGTCAAATCCTTATTAGCATTGGTGTGTTTTTCTTGATTGTGTTGATTTATATCTAAACCAAACACATGCATGTTAAGTCCTATAGTGATCATTATAATCTACCTTTTCATTGGTGTGACATTGGATCTATCCTTAACCATACCTCTATCCTTAGCCCCATCTTTTCAGTATCATAATTGACTTCCAGGTTTCAAAACAAACATGGTATCTGTTGAACAAGGTTAATGAACATATAGAAAAAAAAAAAAAGTCCTTTTAGTAATGAAATTTTTCTTCCAAATTTTCTTTTCTTTTCTTTTCTTTTGAAGATTTCCTTCCAGATATTTGTTTATATTTTTTTTTTTTCCATCTGGGCAGTGAAAATTGCCTCTTATTTGTGCTAGTAGGCCATGAGTGTTCTTCTCCAAACACTAATTAAAGGCACCATGGTTGGTGGGAAAGAAGACATGTAAAAGGAACTTGGTCCATGTCCTTAAAGGATTCATTTTGTGGCAGCACCGAATTAGCCCTTTTTCATCCAAATTTGACAATTGAAGATAAAGTTCATATAACTCTTTCATCTCTTCAACTTTCTAATTTCTTACTCTAAACTTTATACATTAGATGTCCAACCCTCCATACATTAAGGGTACATGTCTAGATCAAATAGCCCCCATCCATTCATTCTCTTTCTTTCTAATCTAACTTCTTTTTTTCTCTCCCTTTATATACATGATATTTATTAACATATACTTTATTTTTTAATTGAATTACATATTAATAAATTATATCTAAAGTTATCATAAAATATATAAAAATATATTTGTCAAGTAATTTGTTAACATACTATAATTACCAAATTTATAGTAATAGGTTATTCCTAGAAAAAAATATCAGGGAAATAGGAAACCAGTGAATGATGCATATTTTGTATAACAAAAATTTAGACACTGTTTCAGTCCAAAATTTTAAAATAATAAATCTTTTGAGTATTTTTTTTTTATATATTACTCTTTAGACTCGTTCATACTCATGAAACTAAACTTGGAAATCCTAACATATATATTAACTAAGTGTTGTAATGTAATAAAAATTTGAAACATGTTGAAATTAATAAATTGAGTAATATAAGAGTAAAAGTAAAATAAATCATTAAAATAGTTTTGGGTTAAATATAATTATTTTTATTGAAGAAAAATATATAATATAGAAAAGGACTGTTTTTGTTCTTTGATTCTCACAATAACTTATTTTTTTTAGTTAAAAAAGAGAAATAAATAGAGAAACATAAATAGAAAATTTTGATTTATCTATAAGTTAAAATTAATCTGTAGAAGTTATTCATATAATATTTTATTTATTTAATTTGTGTATGAGTTAATTTCATTTATGGAAGTTTAATTCAATTTTTAAAACTTTATAAGAGGGTGTAGAAAATTAACAAGAAGATGGCACAAATGGAAATAAATTTTACACAACTAAGATTTTTGTTCATAATAGAACCTGTGACCAATGTAGGGAAAAAGGTTGCATTAATTGAACCCAGTTCCTGAACTTTCATTAATAAAAGCCACATGGCTATGGCAAAAAAAGGTAGGTTAAAATCATGCTCCACACTTCTATGTTTTTTGGGGTTAACTTTTGAAGGCAGGAAACAAAAATTAAAGTTATCACTGCTTTGACTATTACTAACTCACTTTTATCAAAGCCCATATGATGCCGTTTCAAAAAGACATTCTTAGTTCAAAAAGAAATTCATTTTGATGCATTACTCTTTTTACTTTATCATCTATACTTTATATTACAATTTATTATTTAATAAATTTAAATATATCGATAATATGTTGAACGCATCGATAACTATTTTATTTAATACTAGTAGAAAGATGATAAATTTTGAAATTCTCTTCACACATTTTTACTTTTATAGATTAAATTTTAAACTTTGTACATAATTAGTGTAAATGTTCTATTTTCTCATTTTTACTAGAGATAAATGTAACTAAAATGGAAATTGATATTGAGATTTTATATAAAATGTTAAAACTAAGTAAATGTAACTAAGTTAATAAGAATAATGACCCTAACTTCATGTTAGAAAATAATGAAAATATTTATTAATTATTACAAATTAATATATTTGTTTACCCTCTCTAGTTATTAGACAAAACAAAATATCACAAACATTAGTATATATATATATATATATATATATAAGTTAAAGAAAATACGAAGATAAATAAAAAAAAAAACACTCTCTCTGTATATTACAAATAATAAAATACATAAATTATTAGAGAACAAATATATTTTATAAAAAGTATATCTTTGTTAACAAATTTTTCTTATAAATTTGTAAAAGAGTTGTTCTGAACTCAACTTTACTGAAATGACATCATTAGGGTCAATTATCACATTAGATATTGTTCGTTTTGAAACTTGGAGTTTCATTCACATTTTAGTCCTTAAAAGACATTTTAGAAAGTTAGGAGGAGAAGGTGTATTTAAACTAACCTTAATCTTAACTCCTAAGCGACGTGGGACTATTGAGTATATCGGAACAAATCCTCCGGTCGAGGGCTAAGGGAAGAGATCCCTACAGACGGCGTCAACCTCAAGTCGATTGAGATGACATCGCTAGGGTCAATCACCGCGGCATCCGAAGTATTATCTGCTTTGGAACTTAGAATTCCATCACGGTTTTGTCCTTAAAAGATAACTCGAAAGATTAGAAAAATATGGTGTATTTAAAGTGACTTTTATCTGAACTCCTAAATAATATAAAATTATTAAATGTACAAGAAGAAAAATGAATTTAAATCTCACAACTTTATAAATATGACACATTTTAAGAAACAAGAGACTAAATCTACAATTTTTTAAAGTTTGAATATCAAATGCATTTTTGTAAAAGTATAAAACTTTCACTAAAATCCTAGAAACTAAAACATATATTTTTTTTGTTTTTTATATAATTATTATAGGTATTATATCACCAAGGTTATGTTGATTTGATACATATAAAGACTTGAAGTTTTGGGTTTGAATATTGTAAACCATAAATAGAATTAGAATAAATTTTTTATTACTTTTAATCAATCGGCTACTAAAATTTAGTTATGAAAATATTGATAAATACTTCGTAATTATAAGATAATAAAAGGAAATATTTATAAAGATGTTTGTTTTCTTAAAACTCAAGCATAATATACTGTAAATTAAAAGAGAACACTCTCTTATAATATTGAAGGTAATCGTATCGTAGTAATGCTTTTTGTTGTTAACATTTCTTATTAATTTTATAAACAGGAACAGAGAAAACAATAAACAAATGAAATTCAATAAAATAAGTTGTACTACAAAAACTTAAAAAAGTGAGAAAAGGAAAATTAACACATCCCATGACATTCAACTGAAAGTAACCAACAGGCTAAATTCAGAAAAGAATAGAGAGAGAAAAAAAGAAAAAGAAAAAGGAAAGCCAAATCAAAGTCATCGTAGAGTCTCTACCCAAAACAAAACAAAACAAAAGTCATCCATTGTAGAGTGAAGGTCTCACAAATTCACAAAGAACTCACCACCACAATAAGCAAGCAAGAAAGAAAGGGAGAGAAAGTGAGGGAAAAAGGTTAGGCCAGTGGTGGATCTAAAATCTCTAACACAACCCAACCCACTCTCTCCCTTTCTCTGTCTCTCTCTATAAAAATCCAAACACCATGATCATCAATTTGATCCGCAAATTTGGCTAATCAAGTGCCCCCTCTTCACTCTTTTCTTTTTCTTCTTCTTCTTCTTCTTCTTTTCTCACACACAAGCTCAAACACAAACACTCTCATTTTTTCCGACCACTTTCTAAGTCAGATCTCCTCCGATCTCCGATCACTCTCCGGCCTCCAACCCACATCCCAAATCCACCAAATGTGCTGACTTTGCCACTTCCACCACACCCTTGTCCCTGCTTGGTTCGATTTCCCGTGACATACCCAGAAGGGGTTTTAACGTTGTTGGGTCGAATCTGGTCCAAAGTTGTGTTCTTTGAGAGGTTTGAAGAGGACCCTTTTGAGTTGGGAGATGACGTCGGGAACGAGGCTACCCACGTGGAAGGAGAGAGAGAACAACAAGAGAAGAGAGAGAAGAAGAAGAGCCATAGCAGCGAAGATCTTCGCAGGTCTGAGGATGTATGGAAACTTCAAACTCCCCAAACACTGCGACAACAACGAAGTCCTCAAAGCCCTTTGCAACGAAGCAGGTTGGACCGTTGAACCAGATGGAACCACTTACCGCAAGGTACAATTTTCTGCATTCACTTTTTCTCTTTCTGTTTTCACTACCAATTACCTATTTCTTTTTATCATCAAATTTTAGCTGCTTTAATTTGAGTAATTTTGTGTCACAACACATTTTTTTGTTTGTTTTTCACCCTAGCTTTTAAGCCTTCTCCCAGAAATGGGAAAGTGTTTATCTTGTTCCCTGTTTTCATGGTGTTAATTAAATGTATTATTAGATTAACGCGTTTCTTGAATCACTTTCCAGAGTTTGACAATTATTTAAACCATATTTATTTATAAATATAAAGTTTAATGTGACTTGTTTGACAAAATTAAGTATTACTTGGGACTTTTTTTTAATTTCTTTTTTATTTTCATTATCTGAGAAGCATTAACTAGTTTTGTTTTGTACTGCAATATTTTTTTTTTATATATGTAATGAAAATTATTTATTTTAACCATTAGGTTACACTTGTTTGGAAGAAGATGAGATCTTAGACATGATGGATCATGAATAGCAAGTTTGACTTCCTTTGGAGTCTGAAAAATCTATCTATTTTAGGCTGTAATATTTTTCTTAATTTTTAAATAAGAACATATAATTGTTTCTAACTACCATTGTTGTCACAGGATGTTCATACACCATAAGCATTATACTCATTCCCATTTTTTTTTTTCACCTCATTCTTTTAATTACACCACTTTTCATACACAAAAATTTCTCTTTTTCATTCTTTTTACACACTCTCTATCTTTCATTTCCAAACTGGGTGACATCAACTATTGTTATACATAAAGTGAAACAATTCTTATTTTCTATTTTTTCATGTCTTTTTTTTTGTTACATCCTTTATTTTGTTTTTATTAATTATAAAATTTGTTATACAAGGTGTATAAACATAATTTGTAGAGAAATCTTAACCATAAGATGAAAAAATTGAGAAGTTTGATGATGTAATTATAAAATCATGTGACATGTGAGATGTCTAGGAAACTAAAACAATTTAAATTGTATGGTATAAGATTTATTTGTCCAAAAAAGTTTATATATTCAAATTCTTTGGCTGTGTACGGTGGATCCGGTAAGCAGTGGTCCTGGCATTGTTAGTGGGAAAGCATCAAATATTCGCTCTCTTTCTTGACTGATGGTCACCTGAGAAACCAGGACAATCTTTTGTTTTTTAGTCTTTTACATTTTCACGGGACCAAAATGTCCTTACTTGTGGATGCTTCAATCATTGCATGAAGTGAACCTGTCACGGGGGCATTTTGGTAAACCCAAAAGGACAATTTTGCCAGCTTTGGTGTTCCGTGGTTGGTGTGTTTGTCTGATATTTTGCTTTGTGTAATGTCCGTGTTGCTGTGTGGCATCGTAGCATTAGCTTTTTGACTTTTTCAGACAGCGTGGCCACGTAGGATTCCATTTGGGAGCGTCTTTTGCTTCATCATTCACCCTTCTTTTGTGTCAATGTCACTGTTCTTTCTTTTTCTTTCTCCCCTTTCAAACAAACATGTTCAGATCTATGCATGCTTATAATCAGTATAATATATTATATGGTATTAGATAATAACTCTATTTGCTATATTTCACTTTTGTTACTGAGTTCTTTTTCTGTCACATAAAATTTGGAAACATTCATTGTTTTAGCACACTGTCTAATATTTGTTTGCATGCAATACAATCACCTAATAACTCACAATTTGGTGCGTGACTTTCACCTTTTTACTTACATTAGCTTGAAATAGGTTGATCGTGACGTCATATTTTATTTTGCACATTCAATTCTTTGACCAGTTATGTCACATGGATTAGATTTAATGCAGAGTTGAATAACTGGTATATACTTTTATATCTTTAGAAATATGTAATCAGTGTTAACAATACATTCTCTAACACTCCCATCAAAGAGTTCTTCTATTGATTGAATTTCATGCTAATCCCAACAATTTAGAAATAAATTCTATCTTATGAAAAATGAAACCAAAATTACATATTTAGGGGAGCCAATATGAATCTAGAGTATGTGTATTCGAAACATTGTGACTTATCCATAAATACTTGAAGGAGAGAAAGACAGAAAAAGAAATGAAACTAAGTTCTACTTCAAGTAAAACTGACTTATAAATGAGTTAATTGGTAAAAGTTATTCTTTATTAGCGTCTCAAAAATCTGGTTTTTAGGACATACATAAACTAAAGTTAATTCGATTTTTCTTTCTTGAAAGTGTTTATGAAAAAGTTTTCTCAAAACAAATCCTTAATCTACATGAGTGTCTTATTAGCATTTATCACACATTTGTTGCCTCCTCATGTAGTTGATGCCTGATTAACTGTTCAATTGTTGTATTTGAAAGATCTCTGGTCATGCAAATCCTACCTATGTACTTCTGCATTACATGGAAGGTTCCCAAATGCTATACATTATGATGAGTTAATGGAAACATTTTTTGTACAATCAGGGATGCAAGCCTTTAGAGCGCATGGACATAGTTGGAGGATCATCAGCAGCAAGTCCTTGCTCATCCTACCATCCAAGTCCATGTGCTTCCTACAATCCAAGCCCTGGCTCATCTTCCTTCCCAAGCCCATCCTCATCCCCTTACACCAACATTCCTAATGCTGATGGCAATTCTCTCATTCCATGGCTCAAAAACCTCTCCACTGCTTCATCTTCTGCATCATCTCCCAAACTTCCCCATCTCTACCTCCACAGTGGCTCCATCAGTGCTCCTGTCACACCTCCTCTCAGCTCTCCAACCGCGCGAACACCGCGAATCAATGCCGAGTGGGAGGATCAGTCTGCGCGACTGGGCTGGACCAGACAGCAGCACTACTCGTTCCTGCCATCTTCTAGTCCTCCAAGCCCCGGCCGTCAAGTTGTTGACCCTGAATGGTTTGCTGGGATCAAACTTCCTCATGTTAATCCAACCTCACCAACATTCAGCTTGATCTCCTCAAACCCTTTTGCCTTCAAGGAAGATGGTTTGGCCGGCAGCGGTTCGCGAATGTGGACTCCGGCTCACAGTGGAACCTGCTCTCCTGCTGTTGCACCAGGCACTGATAACAATGCTGACATTCCAATGTCTGAAGCTGTTTCAGATGAATTTGCATTTGGAAGCAACATGCTGGGGCTTGTGAAGCCATGGGAAGGAGAAAGGATTCATGAGGAATTTGGATCAGATGATCTTGAACTCACACTTGGTAACTCAAAGACCAGGTACTTGACCATAAATTCAATTGCTTTAATGGTAATGCTGTTGAACTCACACATAGATGGTAACTCTATAAACTTCTGCATAATTATCTTAAAAGTTATTCTTGATAGTAAAAGCCCTTTTACATTGTGAATGCAGAACAATTAAATTGTTTAAGATATTTTTCTGCCCCTCTTAAGACATGATTCTTTACTTTTTGGCAGATGAAGTCACAGATAGGAATGTCAGCAATTGAATGTGATTATGTGAACATTGACTTCTGCTGGTTTTGTTCAGTAGATATGTTAGAGAAGGTAAGTGAGGTGAGTGCAAGCAGTTGCTTTCTTTTATTTATTTATTTTGGTGACTTTCCCTTTTCATTTTATAGTTCCTCCAGTAATATACATGTTTAGTTAGGTGTGGGGTGGATTTGCAACCCATACATCATTGTACTTGTTGTTAAACCTTATTATTGGAAACATCAGTATACATTGTATGGATTGGCTTGGTTTGCCACTGAAACAACTCCACAGATTGCAAGTTGCAACCTAACATTGTGTGGAAATTCCATAGAATGGTCCTTTTTTTATTCACATCAGTTATTTTTGGGTGCTTGTTTATCTCATTCCTCTGCATGTGGGTGATTTTTGTTAAGTTATATGCTGTTCATTCATATCTAACTGAATTTTCCTTCAATTGAAAAATTTCTACATGTTACTATATTAAGCTAATCTACTTATAGGAATATTCAATTTCTAATTGTCACATGGATGACTTATTAATGGGGAGGGTGGGATCTTTATATTAGAATTCTTTGAGAAAAGCTTAAATCACAAGCTTTTAATAGGGAGTGTTATTTTCACATAATATATATATATATATATATATATATATATGGACTTCAATAGTGATTTTAAAAGAATTGCTTTTCTTCCTCATCTTTATTTTTTGTGTTAATAATTTAATAGGTAAGGTAATTTACTTTTTAGAGTTATTAGCAAATGAATGATAACGATGAAAAGTAATTCTAGTTCCTAGAATTAATTAATCCACTTTACATATGTAAATATATCAAATATTACACACAAGAAACAAGGAGAGATCGATTTACAATTACATTTTACTTTTTCTTTTAATGTATCACAACATTACGCTAAATTACATTTAACTTTTAACACTATTTATTTAATATTTTTATCTTGGATAAATTTGTCTAATAATTTGCCGTTAGATTACAATACCTATAATAAAGATTATATTGACAGAATTTTATAGTAATTAAAAAGTGTAGAACACATAATTTAATAAACATTTTTTCAGAAAGATAAATGTAAATTATTTTATTAGATAAACTCAATATATACATACACATATATATAGAAAGAGGCATCTCCCAATGTTTTAGAGATGTTTAATTTTGTAAGATTTGACATAAATAATACAGATAGTAATGTTTAACAATTTTTATGTGAAGAGGTAGAATTCATACCTTATTTTTACTCTGTTTACACGGGAATGAAAGATGGTTTTCATAGTTAAACCTCACTAGAAAAAAAATGGACAAATATATTTATCACTAATATTTTATTATTTTATATATATATATATATA
>Ga0209700_108816_pt1 | contig 12460 bp, 9 predicted proteins | sample SiratroredBW_FD_187528 | JGI IMG/M metagenome (GOLD analysis project Ga0209700, IMG submission 187528) | Root nodule microbial communities of legume samples collected from California, USA - Siratro red BW (SPAdes) (version 2) | ecosystem: Host-associated > Plants > Roots > Nodule | place: USA... | reverse complement strand
TATATTTAATGCTTGGCGTGGAGTTTGAAGAAGAGCATATAATACTTCTGATCTACTAGTCTTGTTTTTTGATAATTCACTTTGGTTATCTTCCTTGAATAGCACATTTGCCTCATTTTTTAGCAATTGTCCCTTTATTACAATGGATAAATTTGGTGGTCCAAAGTTTTCAGGTTGTTCAATGTTAGAAAAGAATAAGTAGTTAAGCTAAATTAATGGGGTGAATTGATTTTAAAAAACATTTTGAAAAAGATTTACTTTTTCTTCATTTTCTTTGAAAAGTGTTTCAATTTAAAAATCTAAATACAATTAATTTGGAAATCAAAATTGATAAAAGATTTGTAGATAATAATATAAAGAAGATAGAGAAAGAGAAAGATTTATACTAGTTCAGATTACACATGATCCCACATTCAATCTCAATTATTCTATCTTAGAAAAAATGGGTCTAGTAATAAGTTGTGAGTGACTTTTGTATGTAAGTTAAGAAATTGAAATTGCCCATTGGGAAACCCTTTGTAACAAACTTTACAATTTATGAACACTTTGTATGCAAAGCAATGATGAAGCAGTGATGAAGGACACTAAAGAAAACGTAAATGAAGAAAAACAAGGGTGAGAATAGGAAGTGTGCCACAACTTTTTGTTCATGTCAGGGTTAGACGTGTAAGGAGGGTTTGCACAACTAGCTTCCGATTTTGATGAAATGGGTAGGGTTGGGCGAGGAGGGTTTGCACAAACAGCTTGCCGACGAAATCAGTCTCCGTGCGTTGGATAGAGCCTATTGTGTCGTTTTAGTATGTGAAGGCCAAGAAAGATCTTGTGGAGACCCACGATGCAGCGTACGAGATCAAGAAGGGTGAGATCTTAAGATATTTGATCGGATGGAGGAGTTTGTGCCCTACAGGTTGCTGGCCTTGATGGAGAGAAGTTGTTGAATCACGGTCGCGAGACGAAGGAGCCCACGAAAATGAAGCTTACACACTAGTGAAGGCAAGGTCACGAGGGCAAGAAGAAGACAATGTTACAATCTGAAAGGGTGATTAGGGTTTTCGTATAGTTGGGAATGTAATTTTTAAAAAATTTATTTTCAGAATTCGTATGTAAATCAATAGATAAAATATAACTTAATTTATCTATGGATTTTATAAGCATTACATACGAATATAATCCGTATGTAACTTTTCTGCCATACCCCATCAAAGTTACATACGAATTATAGGTACGGAACCATCACCTTAGCATTACATACAAAAAAAATCTGTATGTAACGTGATTTTACGTACGGATCAATATCTGTATGTAATATCCGTATATAAAATTCAATTTATCTACAGATCTAAATCCGTATTTATTTATCCGTACGTAAACACCAATTTATTGTAGTGTCTATTTTCAATCAATACAAGATTCTAAGTGGGTTCTGAGTTTGATTTGTCAACATTATCTCTATTTGTATCAATTTAAGTGTTTAAATCAAGATGAAAAATAAGTAAATAGACATTTATCACCTCTTGAAGTGGAACATCTCTTGGTTTGTGGTTTTTGTGAGAAGTAAACTAACTTGCTAGGTAGCATCTTGGAAAAGTTAAAGATCAAGACAATGAGTACTCACCTTGAGAAAACAACCAAGTAGAAAATCCACATAAAAGAGATTAAACAATTGAAGAGAGAGAGGAGTGAAGACACTTGAAGTCTTATTTCAAAACTTTGATTGTATTTTCTTTGTATTGTAAACAACCATTATTCTTTATTTTTACACTAGTAAACATTTGTAGATTGTGAATATGTCTTGAAGATTCACATGTGCAAAAAAACCTCACCATTAGGATTCAAATAGTTTAAATTCTTGCAATTCTCATTTGTTTAAAGCTTTCTTTTCTTTTTAGCATTAACTTATTTTCTTGTATTTAAGAAGTTTTCATTTAAAGAAAGTTTATTCATGTTTAAGAAAAGTTTAGGTTAGAAAAAACTTGGTTCTTAAATTTGTCCATTGTGACTCACCAATCTTTAGTGATGTACCCTGCACTAATTTCTTCTTGTGAAAAATCCTTACAAGCTGAAGATGTCTAGCACACTTCTTACAATAGTGATAATGAATCAAATGTCTCTTTAGAAAGTTTGAAACATTTATCAAAAGAAATTGGTCAATAAAAATCAAAATCAATTTGAAATAAATTTGATTGAGTTCAAGAATATTTTATTCCAGTTATCCTCTCTTATGTGTGTGTGGCATTCTTTGCTTTATTTCATTGTCTACACGTTACATAAAAATTTATAATGAATCGCTCAAATAAAAAAAATATATGTTAAATATATATTTTGAAAGTAATATTTTATTTGACACATTTTCTAATCGAAAAGCCTAAAATTTTGGAAGGAAAATTTTCCATGCGATGAACACGTCCGAGACTCTCCATGTGACACCATCATAATAGAATCTTCTTTTTTGTCCATCATATAACTTTGACAGCATTGCTATTGAATGGAGACAACACTGGACATGCAGGTGAAGCAAAAGAAGGAAAAAGAGAGCGCACGCGTATTAAATTTCAAATCAGCCATTGTATTTTGTCCCTCCCGTGCATCACGGAAAGCCGAAAGCAAAATAAATCAAAAGAAATGAATCATGATAGAGGAAGTAGGAAGCAAGGCCTAACAAATAAAACTAGTTTAGAAAGGCATAAAATAATTCCGAAGACGAGAAAAGGAAAGGGAAAAATCTATACAATTTTTAGTTTTTGTTTTTTCTAGCTTCCATGTTAGTCCCATCTTTGAGAGTCTCTTGAGCATCATTCTCCATTCCAAGGCTGAAAAGACAAGCTGCTTGAAGATACAAAGCAGTAGGCCACTCAGGAGATACCACTTGCGCTTGCATGGCATCCCCAAGAGCTTCTTGTGCCATGTCATTCATCAAATAAGATAAGCATCTCCTTGCATACACAGTTGGTGACACCATGGTCCCTCCATCTATGAACTGAAATAAATTGTTATATTTATGTGTATGTTTGACATAAACAAAAATATAAATAAGGAACATATTTGATTTGGAAAAGGCTTGCATATTATCAACTAATTATTAGCTTTTTTGATTATCTTTGTGATATTTTTAGTGATATTTTTTGATATTTTTTTATTATTTTTTTGATTATTTCTGATATTCTATTAATTTATTTCTATAATAATAATATTTTAACACTAATGTGTTGTGGAAAAATCTCAAAGAAAAGCTCGAACCTAAAAGTCCTCTTACTTGAGTGTAGCAGTCAATGGCGGTGACAAAGTCTTTAGCTCGAAAAGCAGTATCGCCATGCTTCTTCAAATTCAAGGTTTCCTGCATTTGGCTGGTCCACAATTGAAAGGAAAGCTGCAATTTCAACATTAATAAGAATCAACATTGGAGTCATATAGTAACAACAAATAATGAGGGAAAAGTGTGTAAACAAAGCTTCTCTTTTATACTCTATTGAAGTGAGATGAGACCCTCTTTCTATAAGTTTATTATGGTAGCAAACCTCATTGGCAATTCCTTCATCGTCCTTGTAGCCAGTCTTCTCCAATATTTCATGGATTGCAGTAAGATCAAGTCTCAAACAAGCTTCACCAAAAGGTGTTAATGACAATTGCTTTGTTGTGGATGCACTTTCTTGCCTGATACCCATCAGAACATATGAGGGGACCTGCTCATATACTATCCAAATGAGAAATTATAGTCTTCCTAAGATGGTTATAACGTTTGTCACGTTTGACATTGATTATATAACATCTTAGCAAATATAGGTAAACACTTGCATAATTCCTATAATTGCTAATTACATACAAATAAGAGTTTAACTTGTATACATTGTTATTTTTATAAAGTTACACACATGTATGTAAATCCAGGTTCAAAAACGACGGAGAAATTGAAATATTTGTCTAATAGAAGTACAATAATAGATCTACGAGACCTATGCATAAGCTATAATCAAAGCTAGTCATGCATGATGTATATATACCTCTGTTTCTTTCTGAAGTGACATAAGAGATGAAACAAGAGACTTCGCATTTGGCCTCTCACGAGCTTCATATTGCAAACAACGAGAAGCCAAACGAACCAACTCAGTTCCATCATCCTTTGAAAAGTGACCCTCTAAGGCAGAATCCATCAACATCAGAAAGTTTTTGCCACGGATCAGATCAAGTGCCTGTAGACAGAAGTGAATGCTGTGAATATCAATTTTTATACTACATCAAGTTTGGTACATTTATTAACCGACCTCGATAAATCATCTTATACAAGACAAGGTCCGCATGAACATTAAATATTTAACACATTTTTACGTATACACACTATTTTGCAACTTAAAATAGCTCTGTGACTAAGGAAGCTTATCAAATGAAAACTGGTTAAAATTAAAAGTACAAATATATATTATTATATTATATTTGACTAGTCAAAGACTAAAAGCAATACACATAATTAATTTTAATATCATTCATGCATAGTTGAATAGTAGGAAAAGCTTACGTGGCTTGGTGGAATATGTTTACCACTCAAGAGATCTAGCAGCAGAGTTCCAAAACTGTAAACCACGCTCTCTGGGGTCACTCTACCTATATACAATCCAAATTTACCAAAGAACAAGAGTCACATACCAAATTATGTAAGCATAAGCAAACTAACTCCAAAGCTTCCCTCATCTAAAAGGAGGATTTTCTTTCAATAAAAAGGAAAAAAGGAAGAGAAGCTGAATTTTTTCCATATAAATTTCCATATAATTTGGTCAAAATTTATATTTGTAAAACTGAAAACATAAAGCCATTAGTTGTTGACTTATTTGCAGAAGAGGGTCTAAAAGTAAATGCAGGCCCCTTTGTGATACATTAAAGATCCTGTCTAACAAAGAGAACAGTACAACATTATTGATGGTCTTTTGACCATTCTGAGTATTTCAGACCAATGTATACTTTTATTGGCTGATTCAGTGGCGTGAGATCTCTTTCAGTTGAGTCCAGGATCAAGTACATGCACTCATGCAACCAACACACACAAACAGCCTAAAACCTTTACCAGTCCGTAAGTACTCAGGAGGGGTGAAAGCCAAGTTTGTGCTGTAACTCTTGCCATCTCTGCTGTTCTTCATGAGACCAAAGCAAGATAACCTAGGATTAGCATCCTGTTGATACAGCACAAGCCAGTCCCAAGTTAAAACTAGCAAGAAACAAGGTTTAATTATAACTCGGAAGCATTTATTACCACCCTTTATACCTGATCAAACAAGATCCTGTAGGCATTGAGATCATGATACAAGCCCCTTCCTTTACCAGTGCAATACTCTAGAGCTTGAGCTAAGTAGAAAGCCACCCTCAACCTCATCGCCCACTTCATTGGCTGTGCCTCCCCTGCACCAAACAACCATAATTTGCTTGCATATACAAAATTACAAGTCCTAAGATCACAATTTAAGGAAAGATTTAAAACACATCAAATATTAGCATAAAATATTTGAAGGTAACACAAACAACTCACAATGAAAGAGATGCTTGGCCAGAGTTTCATGTGGCATAAACTCTGCTACTAGCAGCCTCTCTTCCCCTTCGTAGCAATAACCAATCAAATTTGCTAGACGTTCGCTTCTAAGGCTCCCCACTTGTTTGGCTTCCTCCTAAAAGCACATAAAACACCATGTCAAACTCTACAAGAAAAAATGTGCAAGAATTTAAAGTTTTAAATTAGTCAATTTTCAGCTTCAACATCAGGGTTTTCGAGATCTCAACAATTGCGGCAAATGCATTTGGAGATCTCCAAAACTACATCAAAGCCACAATTATATCATCTGTATTTTCACAAAATTTTAAAATGGTCCACAATTGTGATTTCGGGTGCAGTGTTAAGGATTTTGAAGTCTCTGCACTTTAATTGTGGCAGCTCCAGTCACATTTGTCCGAATTTCTTTCAAAATCAAGGGTTGAGATAGAACTGCAACCATGACTGCAAATTAAAACCTTTGTCCACAATTATATGCAGTACTAAGCATTTAGACTCTAAATTTTAGAGTCATAATTTATAACCTTGACAAAGTTAGTGAAAGAGAAAAACGAAGTGTAAGTGCATGTTACAAACTAGGAATTGGCGAGAATCTGGCCACGCAAACTTGTTGAAACGTTTGATGGCGATCCACTGTCCATTATCAAGCTTTCCTTTGTATACCACATTGGGAGCTTTCTCACCATGCTCAGACACTATGTTTTCTGAGGAGAACCCATTTGTGGCAGCCTTCAGTTGCTCCAAACTGAACTCACCAAAACTGGGCCACAATTTTCTCTCACCCTTCTCACCATTTTCTGCAGCAAAGACAACATTTTTAAAATAAGCAAGAGTTTCCAGACAAAGGGTGTGCTTAAACACACAAAACAAAGAACAACATAAACCTTGGTCAGAGGATTCAAGGACAGAAGGCTTGAGGTGGGAGTGGAACCAGCAGAAAGAGAATTTAGAGCAACGAGCCCCCATGTAAAGTGCTAGAGAGAAGAACAAAGATGAAAGAATGAGAACAAAGTGGTTCAGTTGAAGGTTGAATGCCTAATGAAGAATTATCATCACACAGTGGTCATTGTTGTGAGCCCATTTGGTCTATGACTCTTTGTGTTTGTTAATGTTTGAAGATAAAAGGCAATTCAAAAGGTTCCCACTAATCAACTCTTATGCTTCTTCAACAACTCTTCATTTGATGTTGTAGAGTACACAACAGTGACAACACAACTACAAGCTGTTTATTGTTACATTTTTTATTATCACTTTCTTCTTATGTCTTTCTCCATCCCTATGTTTGTAACAGCCTTTTCTTTACTCTTGTCATTCAATTTGTAAAGGGCCTTTCCCAATCTTAGCTTTCTGGTTTTGGCTTTTTGCTTTTCTGCCTTCTCATAATTTTGCTTAGCATTTAGTAAAAGGAAATTTATTAATACTCTTTCCTTAAAAGTGTTTGCATTGTATTGTATTTTTACTATTATAAGTTAATGAATATTTTAAAAAGAAATGTATCCCATTACCAATCTAATGAAAATTAATTTGAAATGTTAACTCCTAAAATCTAATATTAAAGTTTGTTACTTTTTTTACTCAATAACATTTTTATTAAATGTTTTCAAGAACTACATCGAAGTTAATCATGCCCCGTTTATCAATGTTTTCTTCGTTTATATAATCAGAAATGGAACCTTGACAATAATTTCGAATTTTTTATTATAATAACACGGTATGTTTCTATCAAATATCTATATAAAAATATTTTACAATCACAATTTATATAAATTTAATTCAACGAAATTTTAGTTCAGAGATCATTGTATCACCACAAGTTCAATTGTGTAATTAATTGATTTAATAACTCAAGAATTGTCCGACCACATGAACCCGGTCTGGTTAACACTAATTCAATCACTTATGATTGACTTTAAATTGCATAATCACGTATTAGTAATTATCTTCTGTCTTACTTTTTAATTTTCAATTATCGAGTCAGGAGAAAAGCATGTACTGATTAATATTAGCGCATTCTCAAACTTCAGTAAATTATCTTGATCTAGTGACATTCATTTTGGTTAAATTTGATATTGAAAACAATTAATCATTAAGTTTGAAAACTTTATTGCCAAAGCAAATCTATAATAAAATTTAATATAAACTGCTATCACAATGGAAGCGACTGCAAATTTAATTTTAATGAACCTGATCTTGTATAATTAGAAGAGTGACGTGTCTGGATAATTCTCAATAAAACCAGGTTTAGATGAATAAAGACGCAAAGGATATATAAATTCTATATTATTTCGTTGAAAAGCTGTTACACAGTGAATGGTCAAAAATATCCATAGGAATGAATGCAAATGGGAACCCTGTAATGCAAAAGTAAAAAAAAAATCTACTTTTACCAAATCTTAATTGAAAACATACTAATTAATCATAACAAATGCTCTGAATCATGTTTTAGCCTTGTAGCGAACCAAAAGTTTTCCAAACATGTAATGTATTTGTTCACCTCTAGTTCAAACTTTTATTGACAAAATTTGATTTTGACTTATACTATATATAATAAATGAAATTTGGAACAATATTTGACTCTAATATAATATAAGAAATAAAGTTTGAAATTTTACTTACGTACTAGAGTAGTTGGATTCATTGTCCAATAAAATTGAAATTTATATATATGTCAATGTGTAGCCTTCTCTTGATTTCAAGACCCTTTATATAGACTAAGTGAGAGAATTTTACCTACAATTAGGCAAGTTTAAAATAAGCACTTAGGTATAAAATTGTTAACAATGTTGCTGCTATTCAATGAAGAAAACAACACTTGACGACTTTTGACATATGAATCAAAAGCAAATTTGAAAACATATTGCCTCAGTCAATAACGTAATTTTAAAAATGATAAAACTTGTGCCAATAGGTGATATAATTCTTTTTTAAAACTTTTTTACCATTAAAAAGCTATATATATGGTGGACGTCTCTTCTCACTCTCATTGCTTTAGACTAACCACCATTTTTTTCAGCAGCACTTACCTCCAAAGTAAGCATGAAATTCAACGAAATTTTTAATAAATAATCACTACTCTGACCTACACGCTCACTTAATTTCTCATGGTTCATTTTTATAACCACTTGCCCTTGATTCCACGTCATTGTACAATACAATGTTGACCTTTCAACAATTTTATTCATCATTGAAGAATTCCTGTTTCAATTTAAATGTTTGACAAGATGGTTGTTATTTGGGGAAAATGCAGAGTATATTTTGGCCCTTTTAATTTTATCCTTTGTAATTTTGTTTGTTCATTTCAATTTTATCATTAAGTAAACGCCATCCGTTACAAAGAATGTTGAAAGCAAGAATGACATTACTGTGGATTATTCATGTAATTAACATTATCACCATAATCATGGAATTAAGTGATTACTAAATTGACTATTGGATTTAGTTAACTTAGGTTCATTTAGATAAAAGGTCTATATAAATACTAAATATGTAATGTACAACCACTTCCTTACCTTTTGAACTGTTTCCACTGTTTTAATCATTTTTTTTTTATTCAAACTTATTCTTTTTTCTTGAATTGTCCAAAACTGAAAAAATATGAGTGTTTTTGTTGTTCTACTTTTACTATAGTGTTGTTTTTGAGTTGTTCTTCATTTCAATCGGTGAAATTACTTTGTTTTTAAGTATTTTTTAGTTTATAATTTGTTCTTGTCATGTTCTAAGTCACGTGCTTCTAAATATGTAATAAACTTTATGTTTAAAAACTTGTTAATGCTTATACTATATGTGTACTATGTGTTTGATAAAATGTCTTGTGTAATCAAAACTTATGGTAACCTTTGTATGCTTTTATATTTATGTTTTTGAGTTATTTAGATTTTTATTAGATCATTAACAAGTTCCTCAGAGTTAGGTTTCTATTATATCAAACTCGTTGGATTCCTATAGATAGCACTTTCCTAAAATTGTTTTATAAATTGCACTAGATTGGAAAATTTACTAGGAGTTGTATGCATATCATTTTCATGTGAAATGTTTTATCTGAGCACCTCAAGATGTTAAGAAAATACAATTAAAAAATTACATTCAAATTTGTATAGGAAAAAAAATTGAAAATCGCACAACATGAATGTCAGGTGTTAAAAAATTGGTTGCTTTGTTCGTTGAATGCTTTCAGTTTAGCAATTGTTCTTAATTTTCCAGTGTTGTTTTATGTGCAAGTTTGTTGTGAATTACTTCTATATGGTGTTCTTGAGTTGAGAAAAAAAATTTAAAGGTGAAATACCTTGTAGAAAAATTTACATTAATCAAAGAGTCACTGTTGCTAGATTACTCTAAGTTGCTGATTTTTCTATTTTTGTGATGTTAGTAAATTGAAAAGGCCTGATCTTGATGAAACATGCTTCCAAATTGGTTTAAATTTTTAAGGAAGGATAAGTAATTTCAACTGGATAAAATCATTTTTTAACTAATTGAAATATTAATATTTGTGTGAAAACTCATGCTTAGAAAATTCAACATGTTAAAATCTTAAAACCTTCACAGAAAGGTTACTAAACATGAATCAATGAATTAAAATCACTAAGGGGTGCATTTAAGTGATTTCAAATACTAAAATGCATTTCAACCAATTGAAATAGTTAATTAAACTATTTTTCGCTTTCGATCAATCAATTAAAATTGTTTTCAATTGGTTTATTATAGTAGATTTGCTTTCCTAAACTCATTACATTGTGGTTGAATACATTAACAACTTTTAAACAAAAGGGAATTACAAAATTTTAGAATTGTGACATTATTAAAGCTAAAAATACTTTTTGAATAGTTCTCTTTGAAAAAGTCTTTTCAAGACCAAGATTCAAGCTTTGTTCGAAATTTCTCTACAATGGAAATGTACGTGCTTTTGATCATAGAGTGAGTTGTTGTCATAATTGTTGTATCTAGTTGTTTGTTCTAGTACTAGCTCTGAATTTTTTTTTGTTTTTGTGGTTTTCTTAATCAGGTCAAGGTTAGCTTATGGAATAGTTTCATAAGTCGTTGTGATCTTCTAGGGCTCGAGATCAAGTGTTTAGGTTGTTTTTCTTAGAGCATGTAAAAAATCGAATTTAGTGGTTCGACTTAATCAATGTGATTGAATAACAAGATGTAGTTTCTTTGGAAGTGAACAAGTACAAACTCTCTTTTGTGTTCTTCCTCTTTCCTTATATTGTTTCCTTGATTTGAATATAAAGAAGTTAATATATCATCTTAAAAGCCTTGTTTATTATTCACTTCTTAGATTGATTGATTCAAAGAAAATCTAATAAGTGTGTTAGATTTTTAATAAACAGTGAAAATCTTTGAAATCTCAGTTCACCCCTCGTGGTGTCAATATGATTTTCAAGAGTTAGTTTTCGAAAGTTACTTGAGATTTCTAAAATCCTTTTTAAACTGGGTGAGGGAAAATTGCTTTTTGTGGAAGTTAATTCAATCAATAGGCTACCTGTGTTTTCAGGGATGAACTATCCTTTTTGGAAAGTTGTAATGAAGATTTTCATTGAATCAATTGATATAGGCAAGGTAGTTAAAATCAAGATTTTGAGTAGGATCGTGAAGAGTTCATAAAATCGTAAATCGTGAAATCGTAACACGAATCGTAGATTTTACTTTTTTTAAATATATAAATATATAAAATAATATTTTTGTCAATAAATAAATAAATAAAAGAAATTAAAAAATAGTATCTGAGGGATGATTCAATCTTGATACAAAATTGTTTAAGTCCGTATAGTCTCATTTTACTTAATAAAACTGTAAAGAATCTCATAAACACAAATCAAATATACACACATAATTAAGAAAATGATATATAAAATATTATAATGAGATCCATTCATCTGTTAATACTTCATCCAACTTAAGTTTACAAGATCAATCACTTTGACAATACTTAATAAAACTTCAGTTCATCTAATACAAATCATTGAAATTAAAATGAAAATTAAAGGGATCTTCGTTAGTTATATCTCCTTCATTAAGTACATCAACAAGAACATTCTCTTCCTCTAAAGTTGGGATGGCAAGAACATCATCATCTTCCACACCACCTTGGACTTGACCTTCAACCAAGTGTTCATCATCTCTATTTGAATTGCAAGTATCATTTAAATTTATATTTTCATTGTCTTCTCTTCCTTCAATATTTTCCATAATCCATTCATCTTCTGATGAAATATCATCAAATTCAAACTCTTGAAGTGACCTTCTTCCACCTTCTTTATTCTCAGCCAATTTTGAATTAACCATGACATAAACAACATCATTCATAGTTATTGTTTCAAACGATTTCTCCTTTTTGTATGGATCTAATAAATACAAATGCAAACATACATATAAGTAATTACTAATTTAGTATATTCTAAGTGTAAATTCACAATTTATAAGTTCTTACCATCTCAAATGTGCTCCAGTTACGTTCACATCCAGAAGAACTACATATCAAACTAAGTACACGAATAGCAAACCTTTGAAGCTTTGGATGTTCATCTCCATAAGAGTCCCACCAAGCTGCTGGGGTCTTTTTTCCAGTCGCCTTAATAGCCAAGGGGTTACCAAACAATTGTTCTTGATTCTTGAAATCTTCTAGCTGTAAATCAATCAAGTGTTGCTCCTCTAGGTCATCCATCATCCTTTGTATGCATTGCAGTAGGCCAATTTTAACTTTGGTATCAACTTTAAAATCGGGGGAATAATGAAATTCAGGATTCAGAAAATAGCCCGCAACATGCAAAGGCCTATGGAGCTGGTTGTTCCACCTTTCATCAATAATATTCCACAAATCTTTATAACTAAACAAAAAAAAAAGAATTAATGTTCTCAAATTTCTAAGGAGTCAAATCTAAAGATAAAATGAAATTTCAATTAGGAGATTAGTAAATTATTTACCTTTTCTTA
>Ga0209700_108815_pt1 | contig 12463 bp, 7 predicted proteins | sample SiratroredBW_FD_187528 | JGI IMG/M metagenome (GOLD analysis project Ga0209700, IMG submission 187528) | Root nodule microbial communities of legume samples collected from California, USA - Siratro red BW (SPAdes) (version 2) | ecosystem: Host-associated > Plants > Roots > Nodule | place: USA... | reverse complement strand
AAAAAAGTTTAAAAATAAAATTTGTAAAAAAAAAAAAAAAAGTAAAGAAAATCAGTCCACTAAAAGTGTGTTAAAAAAAATAACATTCTCATTAAAGTGTTGCCATGTCACATTGCCTCTCTCTTTCTACCTGCCTTTTCTAAGGCCCATTAATTACACGAAAATCAATTGAGAATAAATTGAAAATATACAAAGGTTAGAAATATGAATAGTTGAGATAATTATTATTCTGATTAATTGCAACGGTGATTAAATGTTGGTGATTTTCAATTAAATATTGATTGTCTAATGATTAGTGCATTATCTTTTTTTGAACTGTTATGATTGTTTTATATGCTGACTCCTTTTATTTTTCAAGTTGTTCTTAATAAAATTAATAAAAAAAAGAAAATTCAGTTTTCATCTTATATGTTTCATTTTTTAGAGATAATAATTTTTTAAAAAAATAATAATTAAAGAAACATAAATTAAAGAAAGAATAAAATAAAATAATAAAAATTAAATAAATAATAAATATGTGTTACGTTAGTTATACTCATTTTGTTGTTATACTCAATTATTCTCCATTTATTTTCCACATTCGTTCTAATTATTCTGAGCAATGATTGCTATCCCCTGTCTTTAGCTATAATTGATTAGGCACGGGGGATTTATTTCTGCCACAATTTGATGACTCTACCCATTTAGTATTCCAGACTCATTCTTCCCATTTAATATTTGATTAGCAATTTTGTAAAACTGCAATTAAGTGGATATAATAAAAAATTAATAGGTTCAAACCCCAATTAAAAGTGAACAGGATAGTACTAGTATAAATAGGCATCCACACTCAATAGGCACACACACGAAAAATATTGGAGAGATACTAAAAAAGATCCTGGGCATTTGTGGTGGTAGAAAATTTGAAGGTTCGAATTTAGGGAAAAGGGGACCACATTTTTTTTTTAGGATCTTGAACTGGTATGTTCCGATTGCTTAATCTCATATACTTTATATGAACATGTGATTGCATTGTTTAAGAGCAACTATTGTACCATGAGATTCAGCCCTTATTCGCTTTGATCTCTTTAAAAAATAAATAAAAAATATAAAACATTTACAAAAGTTGTTAATGAAAGGGGAACACATTTTTTGAAGATCTTCAACTGGTATATTCTGATTGCTTGATCTCATATACTTCATATGCACATGTGATTGCCTTGTGTCAACACCTTATTTCGTCTGGATAAATATTAATTAGAATAAAACATTTTACAAAACAAAAATAATAATAGAAGAATAAAATATAGTTGATTAGTTACGGATTTATTTTAAAAACGAAAAATAATATAAAAAAGAGAGAGGTTTGACTTATTCATTAATTTTTAAAAATTAAAATAACAATTACTAATAAAAAACGAAAATAACAAAAAATAAAAATATAAAATAAAGCAACAGAACCTAAAAATAAGAAAAAAAACAAAAAATAATAAAAAATAATAATTAATAAAATTGAGATTGCTTTCAAACTGTTTCTTGATCTGCGTGTTCAGTACATATTTAAAATAATAACAAAAAAAGAGATTGAGTCACTCCTCTGAACTACTTTCTTTTAATAATAAAATAATATAAAAAAATAATAATAACAAAAAAAAATACGTGGTGAAACCATTCCTCACCACTTTCCACAATCATTTTTCCCCGTAAGCCACTTCTCTGATAACTGCTATTATTCATATTATAAATTATCCCATGATATAAAGGAAAAGAGGAGGAAGGAAAGAGAAATATTAAGAGAAAAATACAGAGAGACATAAGAAAAAGGAGAAATGAGCATCTTTTTTTAGAAAAGAGAAGTAGTTTTTTTTAGAGATCAAGCTTTGAGGAATCAAGTTTCAGGTATGTTTTTAGAATTTAAAATTGGCATGTATTTAAGATTTATGATTTTGTTGTTGCTTGGTTCTCGTATGATAAGTGTGCTAACATAAGAAAAAACTTTCAATTCCTTTTTTTATCCCACTTTAATGCCACCATGCATGTTCCACCTTTTAAACCAAATATAGTCACACTCTCTCCTCCATGAAATCCTTCTTCCATAACCTTTTACTATAACCCTTCACTACACCACTTTCCACTATCCAAAACACCTAAAAAACAGCCCCTAAAATCCACCAAAATTGCACCAAGATTCAATTATGTTTGCCCAAAAAAAACCGCACCGCCACCACTCCTCGTCGCCGCCGCCACCGCTCCTCACCAAGTGCCACCGTCGCTCCTTCCTCATTGTCGTCTTCACTTTTGGTTCATCATGAGTGAAGAAAGGTGATGGTGGCTTAGGGTTTAGGGTTTAGGAGTTGGGTCATTCTATTCGCACCCCCACATTACCATTGCACCACCAACCTAAAAAAACAACAATAAAAACTATTCGTACCCCTCACATTACCATTGCACCACAAAAAAATTAATAAAAAATTATTATGCGCCTTTGGGGCCAGCCCAAAACTACAACCCTTTTTATTTGTGTACCTCCATATTTTAAGCTTATATCTTGCACGTTTTATTTTTTTATTTTATTGTGTCATAATTATTATTACTTTTATTATTTTAATAAAAATTAAATTGGGATACTCAAACTTTATAAATAATTTTTGGGAAATTATATTTGCTAATAATGTTAGATATCAAATGACCGCACGCGTCATACGATATTTAATATTATTATTCTAAAGTTTTTTTAAATATCAAATGGTCGCACGCGTCATACGATATTTAATATAAAACTTTGGAAATAAGATTTTGGGATATTATATTTTCTAATAATGTTAAATATCAAATGGCCACACGCGTCATGCGATATTTAATATTATTATTTCAAATCTTTCTTAAATATCAAATGGCCGCACGTGTTACACGATATTTAATATAAAACTTTGGAAATAGAATTTTAGGATATTATATTTTCTAACAATGTTAAATATCAAATGGCCACACGCGTCATACGATATATAATATTATTATTCCAAATTTTTCTTAAATATCAAATGGCCGCACGCGTCACACGATATTTAATATAAATCTTTAGAAATAAAATTTTAGGATATTATATTTTCTAATGATGTTAGATATCAAATGGCCACACGCGTCATACGATACTTAATATTATTATTCTAAAGTTTTTAAATATCAAATGGCAGAATGCATCATACGATAATTAATACAAACTTTAGAAATAAAATTTTGGAATATTATTTTTTTAATATAATATTAGATATCAAATGGCCATATGCGTCATACGATATTTAATATTATTATTCCAAATGTTTCTTAAATATCAAATGGTCACACGCGTCAGGTGATATTTAATATGAAACTTTGGAAATAAATAATTTTAATATCAAATATCAAAAAATTAATTACAAAAATGTCACCAATAAAACTATCAACCCGACAAACAATCTTATCCAAAGAACTACGTAACCCTGATTCTCCATTCCTGATGGAGATACGTATGAGCAAGGTCAAACCTTGTCGGGCTCTTTCCAAAAATAAAAAATATTTTTGTTTATTTTTATCATCATTTTTGTCTCATATATTTTGGGAAAATAAACATTTTAAAAATTACACTGATTTTATTTATATAATTAAAGGTATCGTCTTAGGACGGGCGTTGTGGGGTGCTAATACCTTCCCCACACGTAACCCACTCCCGGACCCAAAATTCGATTTTCACGGACTTGCCTTATCCTTTTCCGATTTTTCCATAGTTTTCCATATAAACTATGATGGCGACTCCTCTATTTTGAAAATAATAATTTTATTTTGTTCGCCGTCCCCGTCGTGACCCCGGTTGCAACACCTTGTTTGAGAGCTACTATGGTACCCTGACATTCAGCCTTTATCACTTTGATCTTTTTAAAAAATATAAAAAAATTTCAAAAGTTCTTAATCAAAGGGGAACACGTATTTTGAGGATCTTCATCTGGTATGTCTTGATTGCTATGTGATTGCCTTGTTTGAGAGCTACTATGACACCCTGAGATTTAACCCTTATCGCTTTGATTTTTTTAAAAAAATAAATAAAAATTATAAAACATTTTCAAAAGTTGTTAGTGAAAAGGGAACACGTTTTTTGAGCATCTTCAACTGGTATGTTATGATTGCTTGATCTCATATACTTTATATGCACATGTGATTGCCAGGTTTGAGAGCTACTATGGTACCATGAGATTAAGCCCTTATCGCTTTGATTTTTTTTTAATAAATAAATATAAAACATTTTCAAATTCTCGTGGAGAATATAAAATGCTTCCTAAAAACTTAAGGAATTATGAATTTTTGGAAAAAATAAATAAAATAAATAAAACAGTTTTTCTTTAATAAAAAATGTGAAACAATTTTCAAAAATAGAAAAATATAAAACTTTCTTTTAAAAAAAATTAATAAAACAAAATTTTCAAAAATAAAAAAAAGGATAAATACCAACAACCATAACAAACCAATCTAAAAAATTAGAACTACGTAAACCCTAATTTTTTATCATGGATACGTAGGACCAAGATCAATCATTGTCGCGCCAAAAAAATAAAAAATATTTTCTTTGTTTTATTTGCATTATTTTTATTCTATTTATTTTTATTTGTTTCATATTTGTATTTTGTTTTTATTTATTTTTTCTTTTGCATCTTTTATTTACTGTTTATGGCACCTTTTATTATTTTCTTTTTTATCTTTTATTTGGATTTTTATTTGTTTTTTTTTGTTTTATTTATCCATTCTTATTGTATCTTTATTGTTTTTATATTTATTTATTTGTTAGTCTTCAATTGTCTTTATTATTTCTTTATTTATTTATTTATTTTTAATTGCTTTTTTAATATTTTCTTTATTTATTTTTATTAGCATTTGCGTTTTTTTAATTGCTTCTTTATTGTTATCATGTATTTTTGAGAAAAATAACATTTTATTAAACCATACTCATTTTCTTATTTAATTAAAGATATCGTCTTAGGACGGGCGTCGTGGGGGTGTTAATACCTTCCCCACACGTAACCGACTTTCGAATCTTGAATCTGTTCGTAGACATTTTAATTTTGGTTTTTCTATGGTTTTCCATAATAAACTATGGTGGCGACTCCAATCACAAATTTAAATATTTAATAAAATTTATTTTTTGATCATCCCATTGTGATCCCGGTTGCGACAGGTTGAATGATGAAGTCTTACCCTGTCCAATGTTGTAAAATCCGGTTGCCCATAATTCATATATGTAACCCGAATACGTAATATCTAATGAAGTTATGTATTTATGTCGTTAATACTGAGCCTATTTCTAATACTGTTTAATTTTCTTTACATACTTTGAAGGGACAATGGAGTATGGGGGAGCAATTACATGCTTTCAGAAAAGTCTGATTTAAACTGGTTTGAAAACCTAAGGAAAAACAATTAATTGTTTCAGTTGAATCAAATCATTTTACTTTTGCTCTGAACCTGTTGAGATTACAAATTACTAATCAACAGTTCAAGAGTTCAGTTTATTCAGGTTGAAGAAATGCGACTCAACACACACTTGTTTGCTTTCATCAAATTGGGTGAGATTGTTAGCACCACAAGCTAATATATGATTTGATGAAATCTACACAAGAATGGAGTCTACATTGGATCATTACTAGCTACGTGGATTACATGAAGATTCATAGAGCTTATTGGAGTTTTGGTCTTATACTTAGGTTGTGTGTGTGAGAGAGAGTTTGGTCTTGGTTAAAATCATATGTTGCATGTTTCATAATTCAAAGTAAGCTTCAAAATTTAATTTTGCTTGATCAAATTAATAAATGGTTTTAAATAAGGTTAATTCAGATTTTGAAAAACCATTTCAGAAAGGATTTCAGTAAATTATTTTCAGAATCTTGATGAATTTTGTTCTAAGTCACAGAAAAATTCAATCGATTGACCGATTGATACAATCGATTGAAATTTTAACAGGACTTATCACCAGTTTTCTTATATAAAGGTCAAGCATGTGAGTTCAAAAAAACTAACTCATTTGAGCGAATACTTATGAAATTTTCAAGAGAGAAAATCGCGCGAAGACCTTGAGATCTTTTAGCAATCAATTTTCATAAAGAACACTAATCTTGGAGCATTGCTTTGGATGTTAATTCATGATACTGTGATTTTAATCCAGAGCTAAGTGTTTCTACTATGTTCTTAATACATTTGTAATCTATTGAGTGGATTCACTACTGTAATTGTTTCATTGATTGATCCTTATTGTATTGTGAGTGTTGTGTTACGAATTACATAGGGGTTGTAATTGTAACAAGTTTAGTGCATTAGGTTCTGCATTTGTTAGACAACTATTGTAGGGTTTAGTAGGTTGTTTACTGTTGGGAGCAGTGGTTGCTTGCGGGTTGCAAGTGTTGTAAATTTGTGTAAACCTGATCTTGGTGATCTTTTTAGTGGAACTCTTTGCTAGTTGGTAAAGGACTAGACGTAGCCCTTGAGGAAGGGTGAACAAGTATAAAATCTTGTGTTCTTGATCTTTCTTTCTCTCTTCTTGAACACTTATCGTTTCTGTTCTTGATCTTTCAATTAACTATTTTTCACGCATAATTGATTGTTCATTATACTGGTGATATTTTGTGTTCTTTGGATTTGTTAATTCATCTGTATAATTGACTGAACCTGTTCGTGATCTTGCTTGCGTGTCTTCCAGTATTAGTAATTACTGGTTAATTGTTTAAATTTCTTGAAACAAGTTTTTTTTCTTGGAACAATTATTGTTTCTTGTGTTGTCTATTAATCTGAATTTCATTATTGTTCAATTGATCTAAGTTTACTGTGAATTCTCTTCATCTGATTGTTGTTGTATTATTCTGAAATATTTTCTAAAAACAATAAATTGTCTCTGCCTTTGATTCTTGTGCTTTTACTAATTTGACTAAGATTCACATTTCTGTTAAGTGCATTTACTGGTTACTCTTTGACTGAGTGTATTGTATTCAATTGATTACTTTTGTGCTTTCAGTAAACTGCTTGGTGTTGTTTCCAGTTCTATTAAATAGTTAATTGATTGATTTTGTTCCGGAATTTACACATCTTTTGCTTTGCACTTCTGAATATTATTTTTTAGTAGTTTTTAATAAAGAACTTTCATTCTTCAATTTATAAAAAGGTATTTTTGCGAAAGTTTTTGAAAGTTCAATTCACCTCCCTCTTGAACTCGGCCTAAACTTGTTTTACAAAATTGAATGAAATATCTTTATGAGAATTTGTGAGTTAGATTTGTCTCTTCTATTATTTTGGTTCTTATCTTGAGAAGCTTTTTCAAGTGTTGAACCTTTTGCACTTATCTTTGCAATCATTGATTCAAGGTGGGGTGTTCTTCCACTTTTCTTTTCCTTAATAATCCATTTTTACTTTCATTCTTTTACATGTTCTTGGTTTCTTATGCATTTTCTTAGATTGTTGAATGCTAACCATCTTTTACCTCCATGAATGCTTCTTATTGTGCCTTTAATGTTTCTTCTCCTGTGGAGATCTCCTTCAACTCTTTGAGTTAATCAAGAACCCCAACATACAAAAAACACATATCAACTCATATCACTATGAAACATATACTTCTTCATTTATAAATATATTAAAAAAAGAACTTTTGAAATCTATCTAAAAAAGTTTAAAACCACTCATGCAAGCATAAGCAAGAAATAATATCACAACTTCTAATTTAGGAACAAGTGAATATGTCACATAAAAATCAATATCTTCTTCTTCATTATAACCTTTAGCCACCAACTTAGCTTTATTCCTAGTGATAACACTTAATTCCTCCATTTTTTTTCTAAAAAGCCATTTAGTACCATTACGTTCTTTTCTCTTGTTCTAGGCACAAGCATCCAAACATTACATATTACAAACTTCTTCATGCATTACAGAAATCCAATTTTCATCTTTTAAGGCATTACACACATTTTTAGGTCCAATTTGTCAGCAAAAAGCCATAATATCAGAGAAATTGTACAATGAATGTCTGGTAGATACTCCCTACTTAATTTGGCCAATGACATTATCAAGAGAGAGGTCTCTAAGAATCCTCCACTCTTTAGGAAGATCTGCATGAGATTATGGCTCAGCAACAGATTCACTGCATTCAACAGGATTTTTTTGAACGATTCATCTTGAACATTGAGAAAATATCCGAAGTCACCTTTTCTTCTGCATCAGTCTTAGAAGGCACTTGTGTCTCATGATTATATTCATCAAACAAAACATGCACATAATCTTCTACTGTCATGAGCCTTTTATTGTAGACACGATATGGATGACTATTAAATGAATATCCTAAGAAACCTTTATCAGCTTCTGCATCAAACTTGTAAAGGTTCTCTTTGCCATTATTCAACACAAAACACTTGTAATAAAAAAGTTTTAGATGACTAATATTGGGCTTTCTACATTTATACAACTCATAAGGGGTGTTCTTGAGAATCGGCATAATAAGCACTCGGTTAAGCACGTAACATGTTGTATTAACAACATCAGCCCAAATATATTTTTGAAAGAAAAGTTTTATTAAGACCCGGTTAGGAATAAACCTCAGAACCCACAACAAAGAGTATTTGAATTCCCTAAGATCTCTAAGTATTCAGATTTAGGATGATCTACTCAGAACCCCTGCATTGTAGAACACAAGAAAGACTCTAAAGTATGAAGAAACGCTACAAGATTGATCAGCCCTTTATAAGTTTGCAGGTCCAATGAAGAACTCAAGAGAGAAACTCTCACTTCTAAAATTTTCAAAATATAATTCATATTTCAAATTCAACTCCCTGTTTAGATGTGTTTTCTGACATAAATAGACTTTTGTTACCTTCTAAAATCTGACATGACTCCTCATTAGCCCAGAAGCCTCCAAATTTAATGCACCAACAACCTTTTGGCAAACTTTCAGATGACTAATTAATTACATAAAATGGAAATACGAAAAACATAATTTACTAAGCAGGACTACTCTAAGACCTATGGAAAATTAATCAAAATACATCAAAACAAAATTTAAAATTCGTCTAGAATAACGGCTGACTCTTCAAAATTTAATCTTAGCCGAAAATAGCCTATTTACACTTAAACTTACTCTGGTGGCACATGGCATATGGACCCTATGCTTCAATTGGATTGTTTTTGGCCCAAAACTCCTTCATTTAATCTCTCATCAGCCCATATCAAATTAAGAACGAAATCAGGTTCAAAGTGCATCTTCAAATTTGTTTGCTTAGCCCAAATGTCTTGAACCAGCCCACTCAATGTGTCCTTTAGCTTTTTGGCCCTTGACCTTGTGATTTGTCCAGTTGGAACTTTTCCAAAGTGCCATTTGGATTGCTTAGATTTGCATGTTTTTAAGTCTGATTAAACTTAAGCTCTTGGTTCTCAACACCTTTTCCTAGCAAGTTCTTTTAAGGAAATGTTTTTCCTTCGTTCTTTTGTTGTTGTATTAATCATTTTGTCATCATTACATTCCTTAAATCTAGGAAACAACCATGCACATTCCCTAATTTCAAGGGATTACTTTTGTTAAATATAGTTAAGTGAGTTAACAAAGTTAACTACACTTTCATGTCCCTTCTTCTTCTCTTGGATGAAATTTCCATCTATATATGTATGGTTTCTCTCTTTGTAATGATAAGAATGAATTCGAAATTGAATAAAATCTCTTCATAAGAATTTGTAGAGTTAGAGTTGTCTTTTATTTTGTTTTGGTTTTTATCTTGAGAAGTTTTTTCAAGTGGTGAATCCTTGGAACTATTAATTAAAGGTGGTGTGTTCTTCCATTTTTCCACTCTTTAATCCATTTTTACTCTCATTCTTTTACTTCTTCTTGTTTCCTTATGTATTTTCATGCATTACTGAATGCTAATCATCTCCTATGTCCACGAATGCTTCTTGTTACGCCTTGAATGTTTCTTCTCCCATAGAGGTTTTCTCCTTCATCTACTTTTGAGTAGATAAAGATCCTTCCAACATTCTAAAAATACATATAAAGTCATACCATTTAGTGTCAAGAGCTAGAAGATCAGGCCATTCCAAGGAGGTGTTCATCACATTCAAAGTAAGTGTTCTTCAAGAATGAGTATGAAACCCAGTTCTATTTGCATGTCGAATTTCGATTTTCTTGTTTGATTTATCTTTGGATGAATGATCTTTGAGTTGTTTTCCATGTGTTTTTTGTTTTGTTTCATAACTTTACTCTGTTAATCAATTCATTGTGTCCAAATCTATAAAATTGGCCAAACTTTTTTCTAAAAAATGGGTATGATATTGATGCTTAGTTAATTTTGCATTCTTGTGTTCCTTATAGTTTCTTTGAGTTCTTGTTTCTTTCTTAAATTTTTCTAGATTTTTAAAAGTTTTAAATATCATTTTGAAATTTTTATTAAGGTAACATGTTTGGAAGATTTGAAACCCATAAACATTAAGATTCAAGTGTTGTAATATTTTTTTCTTTGGTTGTCTTTTGGAAATTGTTTTCAATAATCATAAACTCAAAAAGAAATTTCATGGGGTTATTACTCTGAATTAATGCAACATATATGTGTTGAAAAAGCCAAGAAAAGTTGAAAGGAATTGAAAGAAACATTTCGCAAAAGTTAGAACAAAAATAAAAATGGGTAGTTCGTGAGTAGTTTGTACTAAATTCTTGAATCAATGTTCTGTTTAACATCCCTTGGGGTTGCACGAATTATTTCAGCCATTTTGTGTGGGTTTTTTTTTCCTTAAATGTGTAAAATAAGGTTTAGACCGAGTTCAAGAGGGGGGGTGAATTGAACTTTGAAAACTTTTCGCAAATCTGATTTATTCTTGAAGTAGAGAATGAAAATTCTTTATTCAATCGATTGACTGTGTAATTCTGAACTGTCAGGTAAACAATCGATTGTGCACAGCGGAATATATTAGAGTTAAACCCAAAAATCAGTTAAACCCAGAAATCAATTAAACCCATAAATCAGTTTACAATGTAAGATTGTGCTAACCCAGATTTAATATGTTTAAACACAATCCAATATATTACACACAATCCAAAAACACAGTTGATTATGTAAACAGATGTTTAGAGTATGATTAACAGTATGAACTGATTTTAATCCAGTTAATTTTAATGATGGCAGCAGTGAATAAAAGCAATCAAGAAGAGTAGGAAGAAGAGCAAGAACACAGAATTTTTATACTGGTTCACCCTTCCTCAAGGGCTACGTCCAGTCCTTTGCAAACTAGCAAAGATTTCCACTAAAACAGATCACAAGATCAGTTTACAACCCTTGCTCCCAGCAAGTTACAAACTGCTCCCAACAGTAAACCCACACCTCACTGAACCCCTCAACTTGTTTGTAACCAGTGCAGAAACCCACTGCACCACAACACTTGCATTCCGCAAGCAACACTGCTCCCAGCAGCACTCACCCTCTACTGAACCCTTCAGCAGATGCGAGACCAGTGCAGAACCCACTGTACCAACTCAATTACAAACCCAGTAATTGAAAACAGCAAACAGATTGCAAATCAACAGGATCAGAGAAGATAACATAATGCTTCTACACAAAACAGATTACACAGAATGAAGATCAGGTGTAGAAGACTTAGCTTTGGTCCAGAACCAAAGTAGCAAGAACCTCACTTCAAGGATGCTTCAAAGATTCACGTTCTTGGAGGTTTCTTGATTTAAAAAGCTTTGCAAAAATGATGATCGCACAAAAGGGGCAATATCTCTCTTAGAAAAACTCAAGGAATGCTTTTCGAAAGTGTTTGTTTTGATAATTCTGAAAGTGATGATTTTCATTCCTTTAAATACCCAAAATTAGTTTTAAAAACTACTTAGCTGTCAAAATTCAATTAATTGAACAAACCATTCAATCGATTGAATTTGACCGTTAGTTTGACCCAGTCAAAGTTTTCAGTTGTAACAGCCATAACTGTATTTCTATTGTAACAGAAATAACTGTCACATTCAAGCGATTGTTTTGAAATTCAATCGATTGAAAACCTTTTTCCAGCAAAAACATTTTGGGTTATTTTTATTAAAAACAGTTTTAATAAAAATCTTTGTGAATCTTTTTAGCACCTCAGAAGTGATGATCCATGCCACAACTGATTAAGGACTAAGCCAATCACCAACACACAAACCCAACTAAGGACCAAGACCTAAACACCCAACTATCTTCATGTTGGCACAAAGTCTTCACTTGAATAATTCTAGTCCAGGTTGGTTCGAACAGATTCTTCATGAGGCAGTCTTCATCAGCTTCATATGCTAAGCCTTGGTGCTCACAATATTGACTTCACCAAATCATGTGCTTAGCCTTGATGCTAACAATCTCCCCCAATTTGATGAAGGCAATCTGTTGTGTGTTGAGTTTAATAAATTGAACCTGAAGTACCTGTCTATTTACTCAAGCAGTTTATTAGCATCATGAAGTCCAATAGGTTCAGA
>Ga0209700_108814_pt1 | contig 12464 bp, 2 predicted proteins | sample SiratroredBW_FD_187528 | JGI IMG/M metagenome (GOLD analysis project Ga0209700, IMG submission 187528) | Root nodule microbial communities of legume samples collected from California, USA - Siratro red BW (SPAdes) (version 2) | ecosystem: Host-associated > Plants > Roots > Nodule | place: USA... | reverse complement strand
ATATTCAATGTAGAGAAAAAAAAAAAAGTAATATCTACATGACAAAAAAGTAAACGAACATTAGATCAATTAAAAATACAAAATTGAAAACAATTATGTATATTAAGTTAATTTATTATAATTAAAAAATATTTAAAAACTGAAAATAAAGTTTATTGAAATAAAGTGATAATTTGTACACAATATATGGTATCAAATTTACGCTTCACATTAGATTCTCATCATATCTTTCATAATTGTTACAGTAGTAGATATAATATTTTGTGTCTTAAATTAGTAAAAAATATTTAAAATTGTATTCTAAAGTCAGATCGAAGTATTTAACATCAATTTCAAATTGAAAGTTAAAGAATCAAAACAAATATTGCATCAATTTCAATTTGCGAATGAAAGAATTATGAGAACCCTTTAGACGATAAATAAAGACAAAAAAAATCTTTTGTACAAACTAAAGATAGATCAAATCATAAATTTTAAAATGCTCCTTTATCTTTTAAAATCAACGATAAAAAAAGTGCCATAAAGTAACAATTATTTTCAAAATATTTGATGATAATTTGTAGTAACTACGGTTGTAATATATAAAACCAAGACTACTTCAGCTGTACTTAATCGAAATAACCGTATAATTAATATTCATGACATGTTGGAAAACTAAGACAGCATATAACAAATATATAAAATTAATTCTTAATCAATAAGATATTAACTCCTAAACATATTAAATCATTTGTAGTATTATGATAAGATGAGATTAAGCACCCCATTCGTATTAATATAGATTCATTCAATTCACTTAAACGTCCGAATATTTTTGTAGATTCTCACTTTGTTTTTCAAATATAAGACGTATGAGAGCAAGCTTTTAGATGAGATTCATCGACAAAGCACAATAGTAACATAGTAACATAGTGCAGGAGAAGACCTACTTGACTTCAAATAAAAATAACTATAATTTAAAAATTCTTTATCTTTTAATAATTTTACCTCTTCTTCTCTTAAAAGGACTTAGGACATGAATTCTAAGAAGGATAGATTGAAATATTTAACCTTTTGACGATTAAAATTAGGATTATATTATGAAATATTTATAAAAGAAGTGTATTTTATGATATTTTTAATTGTGGATGTATTTAAATTTTTATCAAGATTAATTATAAAGTTTAATTAAGTTTCAATTCTTTCATAAATTTGTATATTTTTAATCGAGTTTTCATTAAATTTTTTTGATAATATTTTTCAATTGAGTTTCTATCATTTAATTTTTTTTCATTTTTTAATTATTTTGCTTACTTGTCATTCAGGTGTTCAGAAATATAAAATTTTGTAATTAAAATAAAATGATATTATGATTAATATAAGACTTGAAATAATTTTTATCATTTTGGTGATAACAAAATATTATTGTCGTCACCTACATTAACAGTGATTAGGACAACAGTTACTTAATCGTTATAGGTGATTATGGTTTGATAGTATTTGATATCAATTATTGATGTAATTGAACACATATTTAGTCTTCAAAAATTGTCACATATATTTATTAAAAAAAAAACTAACATTACTATACATTTAACCTATTACTATACAATTAATCTTAAGAGGAGCTTTTGTTTTTCTCTGTAAATTTAAAATCATCAGTAATTCCTTTAAGAAGGTTAATCTGCGTATTAGTTAACGAAAAAAATTAAATGATAAAAATTGAGAAACAATGAAAATTGTATAAAAAAATCTAGTAAAGACTCACTTGAAAATATCTTTTATGAAATATTTAAAATTTAATTAAACCAAAGAAGAATGTTTTAATCTTTTTGAAGAACATAAATACTGAATTAAGCTTATTTTTTTAAAAAAATAATAATTAAATCCTATCAGAAAAACAGGGACAAAATTAGTAATTTAATAAAAAATATATTCTAGCCTTGTAAACCCAGACTAATTATGGTTGGACTAAACCCTACTGAAGCTCTGATAAATCCCCTTTGGTCTTGGAGGAAGAAGAAATCAACATTGGCGGAAGAAGAAGAAGAAGAAGATTATGATGGCAGCAACTTTGCTAGGCATGCCAGGTCCATGGGCGGAGGATTATCGCGAACCATCTGATCCCTACACAACAAAAATTGGAGGACTCCCTGTACATCACTAACCCTTCTCTTCTCTTCTCTTCAATCACACAAAATTTTCGAACGCTGAATTTTTGTTTGTTTTTCAATTCTGTCAATTTGGTTTTAAGATTACCGTGTTTTCGTACAAGTAATTTGAGCATCTCTGACAGGATTGGCCCCTTCCCATAAACGCCGATTTGCTACGCTGCGCCGCGTGCTCCGGTCAACTCTGCCTGGTGGCGCAGGTTTACGCGCCCCTTTCTCAACACCGCACCCTCTTCCTTCTCGGTTGCGTCTCGCCCGAATGCGGAACCTTTTGGCGCGTTCTTCGAGTTCAGAACATTGCTGACGTGGACTCCTCCCAACGAAAACAACTTGCGTCCGATGCTGAAGTTCCTTGTGCCAACGTGTCGGATGACGAAGACGGAGGTGACATTGATTTTGCACAACTGGGTAAGGCTCTCTTTGAAGCCGGGACTGCGGCTTCCAACTCCAAGCGCAAGAAGCCGCGGAAAAAACGACAGAACAAGCCCCCTTCATCTTCTCCACGTCCAAAAGCGACAGCTTTTGTTCAAAATGACGTGCCTGGTACTTGTTTGTGTAATTGGTAGTTGCTAATTAGCGCAACTCTAATGTTTTTTTTTTTTTTTTTTTTTTTTTTAATGTAATTGGTTTATTTGTTGGGTGGTTGTTTTCAGTGGTGCCCTGTTTTTATATATACGCACAGGAAGAGTCGTCCTCTGTGGATCTTAATCCTATATGTTCTAGCTACTCGTCACTTTCTCTTAAGGAGAATGGAAGTGATGCTGAGGATCCTTCACAACCGGAAGAGGCCTGGGAAAAGGAAGATTATGAGTATGATAAAGCTTTGACTGCTGATAGAACTTACCTCAAGTTCAAGAAACGATTGGATGCATATCCTGAGCAATGCTTTAGGTATGAACAAATGATAGTTTGGAATAGACTACGGGGTCAAATGTGCTGCCCCCATCCCCAATGTTGATTTGGATCTCAGTCCTTGTTTTAGTTTGAGTTACTCATGGGTTGGAATATTTAGTTCGCTAAGGAGTTGTAGGGACTAGAGCTAGCGCACCTGGGTGATCAAGTTGGATAGAGTTTTTATTGGAGTGTGTGATTCTGATTTGGCATGTTAAGTATTGGTTGTAGAATAATTTATCAAAGATATATAATTTCTCCCAGTCATTGTAATGATTGGGAGTTGCCACAGTTGCACCTGAGCTTATGAACAGGCAATAATAAATATATAAACCGAGTCGAGGAAGTTGGATAAAGTTTGGGTTTTTCCATCCATTTTTCTGTTTCCCTTTAATGAAACGGGGAAGCATAGCAACTAAGGTTGTTAAATACATTGATAGGTCGTGCGTTCGAGCTATGATTCTATTCTATATATTTTTCATAGCATCTGATCTTTGATAGTTTGGTTTTCTCTGCTCTACTCCTTCCCCTTCCTGTCTTTCTCTCCCTTCTGTGTTTGGGGTCTAATAACATTTCTTTGTGCAGATATTCGTATGGTGGGAGGCCAATTTTAGCTGCAGTCAATGAAATAAACCCTGGCAACTGCAGACTATGTGGCAGACCGAGGCAATTTGAGATGCAGCTGATGCCTCCATTACTATACTTCCTTCAGGAAGCTCTTGGTGAAGGAAGGCATTTGGTGGAAAAGTGGGATTGGATGACCCTTATTGTATATACTTGTTCAGAGGTTTGTATTCTTCCGTTGCCAAATGGTCTAGATAACAATTGCTTACCCATTTATAAGTTTGAGAATATAAGAAAGGCTCTCCGGTGATAATGCTTTGAAATGGCTATTGTGTCTTTAGTGTCTATCCGGATAGTCCTGTCAGCAAAATGCTCACAGATTAGAAAACGCAGATTGATTGGGAGTATAGGTTATCTTTGTTTTGTTTGAATAATGTATAGCAAGTGTTATCTATGGCGGAAACCAAAAATTCCTCCATCTAAACACACCATTGTGGTCTATGGTATTGCTATAGCAGACCTCTCAAATTGCTTGTGATAGCTAGTTAGCAAAGAATCTGCCTTGGCAACCATGATGCTGCCAATTAACATCAATGTGTACAGTTGCAGAGAACTTGGGTTTTATGTCTTTGAGATTTGTTCTTCTTTTCATGCATGGGTGTAGGGTTAAATCTTTTAGTGAATGGTATGGATCTTGTGAATTTGTCTTACTGGGCCTAATATGTTGTTATTTATGTCTTTGCTTTTCTTAGAGTTGCTCTGTAGAGATTGAACAAGCAAATTTCAATATGGGATGGATTGTAGCAGAGGAGGCAGTTGTAGCTCAATGTGAAGAATCCATGTCCGTTCAGCCTGGCTTTTTCCCATGATCACTGGCGTTGGTCTATACAAAGCAATACATTTCATGCTTAGAGAAAACCTGGACATTTTTCAGAACCTATATATAATGTCGATGTGTTAAAAATGTTATAGGTTGATCAAGAAAAGGAATTGAAGAGTATGTTACTTAGTATCGGAGTTGTATTTACAATGAAGATTTGGTGAGGTGAACTTCTCGCCTGCTTCACATACCACTCCTGCCTTGCGCTCGGGAGCAACAAGATGGCCGTTGTATTCCCTGCCTTCCCGGTCTATTTTAATTTGTTTATAATTTTGAAGCATGACTTGTTCTCAAATCGACTTTTGTTAGTTCAGTGTCTGATTCGTTTGAATCTGTACATTGGTAATGTTCAGTCAAGAGCATATGTAGTCCATATCATAGCTGTTCACAGAAGCATTTAATTAACTGTTGCTAGTAATGAATTTCTAATGAAATTCTTACCTGAAAGTTTGTTTAAAATCGAATTTGTTGCAGATAAATGGTTCTTGTATTGGTTTGTTGCCAGAAAATAGGTACACTATATGTACAATGTTTTAATTGCTATATTTTTTGGTTGTTCAAATGTAATTTTTAAGTGGTAATCTTATTTGAGGTCGTACTAGTTTTGAGTATTTTTTTTCCAACAGATATCTGAATAGTGACTGGTCTCTTTTCTTAGGCATTATTCTTATGAATTCCTGAAATTTGGACATGTATGAAGATCTCTCAATTATTACGAGCAGTGGCATATTAATTGTTCTTTAAATATGGAAATGAACTCGTGAAATGTTACCTGATTTACAAGGGAAAGATGTTTACTTAATGTGCGTAAGCTGATTTTGATCAACCCATAGACGTCATTTGCATCTTCGCTGGATCTGAAGAACGACTTGGACCCTTTAAGAAGATTGCAGTTCTGCTGAAGTTCTCCGAACTAGTAAATGTGTGTAGTAACAAAACAACCGAAGCAAGTGGAGTTTCATTTTCGAAGATGCGTCAACAAATATTTCTAAAAGTATTTGGTAATTTTCAATAGCGGGTAAACAAAAGTTATCTATAAAATGGTAATAGGGACGTCACAAGCTGAGCAGAATTTAAACAACCAAATACCGATATAATAAGCCTGATATCAGTAGAGAGGATCTCGGTGCTAAATCTAATTACTCAATTACTAGAGCTAGAGTTGTTAAAAACGGGCTACTGATTACTTGTGGTTTAGCTCTGCCCGTTACGAAATGGTCTCTAGGTAGAGGAATCTAGTGTGACTCACTTATCAGTGAATTTAAAAGCAAAAACGAGCTTGACCTTGTACATAACGGGTTGTTGGATTAAATAGGCCAGTTTATTTAATTTTTTAATTGGTTTTTTCTTTAATTTACTTTTTTTCTAATAGGAAAAATAAAATAAATTTTCAAATTAATGAAATAACTATAATAAAAAAATATCATATTGATATTCATATAATAACCATGATATATACTAATATATAAAATAACACATATAAATGATAATTATAAATATTATATTAACATGTATATCAAATGCAAACACTGATAGCATGCTTGTATTTGAGTGAGAACTGTTCACATGGATGAATTTGAAAGAAACTCGCATGTTTGTATTTATTGATTTGTGATGAAGTAAAGGCGTGAATGTGTGAGAAAAGATTTCAGGGAGTGACTCGCTCTTGTGTGAAGAAATAGAGAGAAAGACAGTCAGACATGCATGAGAAGACAAAAGTGGCGTTCACTTTTATAATGTGCATGGTAGATTACAAAGATTCCTGAATAAGGACAATCATTTATCCATGGTAGCTAATTTCTTGAAAACTCCATTAAATACACGTGAATTTTTCATGTTAGAGTTTAATACTTTCATTCTTCTTTGACAAAGTTGATGATTGTGATTGTTCATGTGAGTTGAATTCGTGATGCGTGTGAAGTGTAGCTGAGGTTGGTGGAGTTATGTTTGAAAGAAGCTGATGCTCGTGGAGGTGTTTTGGTAGACTTGTGTTAAGAAGGGTGGTTGCCAGAGTTGGTTGGAGGTGTAAAGGTAAGGTGTCATGACTAAAACAAATGAAAATCACATGAGAAGAGGTTCAGAAGAAGAGAAGAGAAATGGGTGAAGATAATAAATTATATAAGAGATAATCAATTATGCTTCAAAACGAAGCACATAATCAATTATGAAGTATAATTGATAACGTGCTTCATTTTGAATCACAATTTATCACCCTATATAATTGATTAAGTAGAAAATAAAGATCACACATAAAAAGATCAAATAGTTGAGAGACAAACAAATTTTACTAATAAAAGTTATTCGGAATGAAATTACTAAAGATACTACACGATAATTATAAGAGAAAATTATAAAAAGTTTTTTAAGCTAGTTAATAAAAATTTTGAAGATAAAATTTATATGGCAAAAATAGCTAACGTATGAAAATTTGTAATGCAATATTTTTAATTATAATCTATTAAATCATTTTATTTTTAATTATTTTTTTATTTTCTAGAAATATTATATGATTAATAAAAATTAAATAAAAAATAAAATGTAAAAAAATAAAGATTAGCTGATCTCTTTGTGGAAGAAGATAGTCTAAAGTTAAAAAATGAAAAATGGTTATCATTACTAAAGTATTAAAATAAGTAAAAAAAATATTTTTTTACTATAAATAGGCGTAAAGAGAAGAGAAAAAATTATAAGGAAAGATAGAAAAGAGAGAAAAAGAGGAGGAGAGAGAAAAGAGATTATAGAAAATAAACACTTTTACTCTATTTTAGTGTATCATTAAGCATCATTTAGAATATAAGAAGAGAATGGGATATTTATCATTGTAATTATCTATTTATTTATTTTGCAAAGTGTCTTTAGTATTTATTAATTTTACAACTGTTTTTTTGTCTCAAGGAGGTGTTTATAGCTATCTTTGCTTAGTAAAATTTTTCTAACCTTATTTGATTTATTAATCTAATAATTGTTTTTTGCCTAATGTGGTGTTTATAGTTATCTTTGCTGGGATGTATATAATCTTATTATATTTATTTATTTATTTAATCTTACAACTATCTTGGTCAAAGGAGATGTCTCTATCTTATTTATTTGTTATTTTATAATTATTCATTAAGGTACTTCTAATATCATTTTATTTAATTATTTAGTTATTTTATAATTATATTTGCTCAGTGAGGTGCTCTACCTCATTAAATTTTATTTAATAGTTATCATTAATTAATGGAGTGTCTCTAACGCATTCTACTTAATATTTTCTTATTTAAATATATCTATTTTTATTTAATTCTTAATGTAATATTTATTATTTTTTTGGTTGTAAGTATCTTTTTCTCCTCATAATTTTTCTTAATTATATATTTTCATATACAAAAATAATAATAATAATAATAAAAATAATAAAATAAAGATTTGGTGAAATTGTAGTTTGACTTTTGGGATTCAAATGAGTATGTATATAATTGAAGATTGTGTTATTAACCATGAAAAAACTTATTTATCCTAACTGCAAAATTAAATCAAATCTTTTATAATATAAAATATAATAGAATGCATTGATGAAATTATAATGTTGATATATAAATGTATTGTTTTGTTTTATATTAGATTATTTTACATAATAGTTGTCACGTCCCTTTTTTTTGCTCTTGTACACAATAAAAATGCAAATATCAATTTAAATAAATGGAAGCACCAAATTTTCTAAACCCATTTTCTATAGTTATGACAAAATTTTCTGGGAACCAATTGGAACATGAACATCATTGCTAATTTGGTTACTTTTAGAGGGATACAACTATCAACCTTAACATTTGCCTTAGACATAGAAGCATTAATTATTTTGATAGAAGCATTAATTATTTTGGAAGAATCAATATTGATAATTCTTTACATGTCTCCCACAATCCACATTTATCCGTTAATCAACATGTTCCTACCAATTATATAAATGAAGTAGTGGTATAAGTAACGAAAGAATTGCAAATAAATAAAACTCCTTCTTTCTCTTTAAATAATAAGGAAAAATATGTATGTATGTGTTTGTGTTTGAGTGTTATATGTGTGTGATGTAGGAAAAATAATGTAAAAGTTGTAGATTATATATATGCATATATCCAAACTTTTATCTCACATCTTAATTTTAATAAAATAATTGTTAAAAAATCATCTCTTAAAATATAATTAAATCAACAATCAGATTATATTGAAAAAAGGTGTTACAAGGTCCAACACAACTTGACTAAACGTAGAGTCATGTTGACTTGGCATAACATAACGTGAGATTGACCTAACTTAGCTTGATATGAGCCTAACTCGATTTTGACCTGTTGCTTCAACCTAACACAAGCTGACTCAGCTTGGGTTGATCTTGCCCAGTCCATCTCGATTCCACCTAGGCTTGCTAGGCTCGACCTAACTAGACTTGAGCCAACCTAGGCCTAACCCAACTCTTTTGAATATGGGCTAACCTCAACTTTGGTCAACCTGGACTGAAGTCAACTTAGCTCGACCTAACTCAATTTTACATGGCCTAGACCTAATGTAGGCTTAATGTTTCAATCCAATACAATTCTAACTTGACTCAGCCAGACCTAACTTAGTCTGTATTACTCCCATCTGGGCTTCACCCGACAAAATTTGACTCGGCATGGGCTTAGTCAACTTGATTAAACGTGGGCCTCCCCCTCACTCCAACCCAGGCTCGGGCTAGCTCAACCTGGGCTCAAGTTAGCTCAACCTGGGCTCAAGCTAGCTTGAATTAGGCTCGGGCTAGCTCAACTTGACTTGGGACCTAACTAGCTCAAATCAACTAGGGGGCTAGGCTGACTCATTCAAATTGGGCCTATGTGATAATTCGACTCTACTTAGGCCGAAGTTGACTCAACTTGACTTGGTCTTGATCAAGCTAGACTTGACCTAGGCCTAGCCTAACTTACTTGAACATAGGCTGGCCTCGACTTTGACGTACGTGGACTCGCCCCAACTTGATTGAAAGTGGACCTGGGTCAACTCAGCTCAACTAGAGATTGGGCCAACTCAAATCCCATGTCAAGTCGACCCGGGTTCAGGTCGATTCAACTTTAGTTGAACCCGTCTAACTTGGCTTGCAATGGACCCATACCCGACTAGACTCGACCTAGGCATAGGTAGACTTAACTTAACTCTGACCTAGACAGACTTGGCCTAATCTTGTATGAACCCAATGTGGTACTACCTTACTTGGGTCTGACTCAACCTAATATTTCGTAACTTGAAATGACCTATTGGATTTTTAAAATCTAAAAATTTTATCGAGTCTAAATCTAATTTAATGGATTGGACTTAAAATTAAAAAATATAGATTTAGATTTATGATAAATTCATTTAAATAGAGTTATAGTAATATAGATTTTGATAATTATGGATTGGATTTTTTTCTCACATTAGTGTATACAGTTATAAAACTTAATAATCAAAACGTTTAATCAAGAAAATAAAAAAAAGAAAAAAAGGTACAAATAATAAAATTAAAACAAAATTATTTAATTAAGTAGAAAAAAGAAATAAATGAAAAGTATAGAAGTGTATGTTTGATTATTAAAAAAGTAAAATAGAATGACAATTTTCAACGAATTACATATTTATTTTTGTTTTATTTTTCAATATTTGGTATTGTTTTAACAATTTTAATAAAACAATCAATTGTTATCGATCTTTTTATAATTATAATTATTATTTTATTAATAATAATAATAATAATAATATTTTGTTATTATTAATAATCCTTTTTTATTGATTTACAATTTATTTCTTCTTATCATTTATCAAAATGAAAGAAAAAAAGGTGTTTATAAAAAAAACAATTAAAGAAGAATTATAAATAACATATTTGAAGCACAAAAGAAAATGGAATAAAGTAACCAGTAACAAAGCTTGCAGGACGAACTCTAAAACAAATGGAATGACTCGTTGAACACTTTCTTCGATTCCAACCAAACACAGAAAAAACAGAGTCAAAGATCACATATATTTGGAGGTGACTAGTTAACTACCCTACAAAACTTGCTTCATCAACTCTACTCCAACAATTAGGCTACTAGAAAAAAAATAACAGAAAAGATACTTCAACGACCCATCCTTTCCTAAGAATACCATCAATCCATCTTTTACTAAGAATAGCATCAAATAGTAAAAAATAATTTTATAATTTAATTATTTAGAGTTAAGCAGGTAATATATATATATATATATATATATATATATATATATATATATATATATATATATATAATAAGTGATTTTTAAAGCGAGTATAAATCTTGTCAAAGATGTCGAAGCATTAGACACTCAAAAGGTAAAGAGAGATAAAATCATGCTATGAATCACACATTTTTATATTTTTATAATTTCTAATAAATTTCATAAATAAAACTAGTTGAATAAAACACTTGTGTTAAAGGGTACTACGTGAACCAGTGAAAGCTTTAGTTTTTTGTTTTAGAGGTGCTTTAGTTTTTTGTTTTAGAGGTTTCGTTGCTACTAACTTGTTTTTAACAAGAGACCATGTGTATGGTGGAATGTGTTTTACGTTAACAAGTCTCAAGTAAAGAAAGTGTTGATGCAGGGGTCGCTAAACTTTTGATGTCGAATTTATCTTAAAAAATATTATTTAAAAACAAAACATTCTCATAAAACTTAATAATAAAAATAAAAAATCCTAATTATTATCAATTTACACTTTCAAAGATGAAAATGATAATTTATCCCTTTTTAAAATTATGCATCATTTAGCCAGATGAATAATGAAATTTTAGAGTTGCATATACACTTTTACCTTAAACTTTTAAGAGGTATATATACACATTTATTCACTAGTTTTACTTTAATGCAATGTTTCATTTCCTTCTAAAAAGAATTTTCAAACATGTAATTCATTATAAGTGAATGTCGAGTATTAGCTCTCAGAAGAAAGCCTACACTTGACATGATATATAAATAAAATGAGCTAAACAGATTTTAAGTAGACGAACACAAAAATAACTTTAAAAAATAAAGTGCCACTCTACATCGATACTATAGTCAAATAAAATTAATCTAAATCGATACTATAGTCACATAAAATTAAACTGACCTAACTTATATTATATTCTAAAAAATAATTATTTTAGGTCTATTTAACATGGATTTGGTTCATATTTTTTGTTGACTAAACCGGTTAATACTAGCACTAATATTTTCTAGCCTTTCAGAGTCTGCTATTTGACAGAACGTAAATCCAACGTTCGAGCGTCGGCTTCCGCGTATTTACCCTCCATTTCATTTACTTTTTCTTATAGTGACTCTACTTAATAAATTTTGTACATAAAACCATAAAAAAAGTTGGAATGATTGGCCATATCTTCACAAATCCTATAATCCCTTGACACAACATAATTTATTGAATAATCCCTTGACACAACATAATTTATGAATAAAGACAAGTATACATTTGATCCTTTTATTATGTCGAGTTTAATAAAGACAACTACACATCGTTACTTCTGTTGTTTACATGACAGATGATTTTGATAATTTTGACTTGATTTTTGCACAGGTCATTTGGCTTTATCTCAATACGTTTTGCTTCTCTTAAATTCATTCCTTTCAGTGTATATTTTTATTCAGTCGACTTGGTTTACTCTCCATAACCATATATTTAATAGAAGCAAAAACGTGTTATTAAAAATATGTTAGATTGTATTAGTACTAACACATAACACTTTCTAATTATCAGATATACCTTTCCCCATCTTTTCCAGAGTGCATTAATTAATATTAACATCATATATACTTAACAGTTATACACATTCATGCCTCCAGTTTATCTGGATCAATAGATGCACACATGACTAGACTTCAAATTGGAAGGGTTCATGGAGAATGAGATAATTAATTATACATACAAACATATATATATATATATATATATATATATATATATATATGTATATATATATATATAT
>Ga0209700_108812_pt1 | contig 12468 bp, 5 predicted proteins | sample SiratroredBW_FD_187528 | JGI IMG/M metagenome (GOLD analysis project Ga0209700, IMG submission 187528) | Root nodule microbial communities of legume samples collected from California, USA - Siratro red BW (SPAdes) (version 2) | ecosystem: Host-associated > Plants > Roots > Nodule | place: USA... | reverse complement strand
CTGTTCTCCCAACAATGCCAGTTTTCATTCCTCCACGAAATTTGCATGTAATACCACACAGCACAAGTGCAAGATGTGGAGCGTAACGAACCTTCAGAATGGGCAAAACATCACTTTAAACATAGCATAAAACACCATGTATAAATTATGTTATGAAATATGTTGGCATGATTTTTCTTGTTTCAGAAGCTAGCTTCTAACCATTTAGTACAAGAAAACTTTGGCATGAATTTCATAAATCAATTGACCTCAAAATTAAAGAGAAAAAAAGTACAAGACCAAAAATATATATTAGCTCAAACTACCTGTAAATCTTGTATATCAACTTCGCCATTTGAGGGCCAAGAAGGATCCGGTCGATTTTCATCTACAACAAGGGGAGGTTCACTTGGAATACAAGTATACTGAAGTATTCTTTCCACTGATATAATTGTATTCTCCATATTACAGAGAGTCCATATCATCCAAGCTTGTATCATGTTCAAATTTAGTCCATACGTAACCGCTAAACCAGCAAGGCCTTCAAATCACATAAATCATTTAAAAGGAAAAAAAAATATGTTTAATTCCATATTGCATTAGCAGAGTAAATTTTTTATTTGTAACGAGTTACCAGATTGGAATAACACACCTGGATCTATGAATCCTGGTGGAATAGATATTAAAAATATTAGGGTAAAGGCAAATGTGATAGAAGACAACATATCTAAGCGGAAGCACAACCATTCCATGGCACCAATAATATTGAACTTTGGCCGAGAATACCCATCAATCAGTGTCATATTTGTTTCCTGAAATCTTGATTGCTGATCAAAGCTTCTAATGGTTGAAGTACCAGAAATTGTTTCAGAAAAGTGTTGAATAATTGGTGCTTTGCAGACTCCAACTAAACGTGACAGTTCTCGAGCTGATGGAATATAATATTGCTGCAGAGTTATAAGTTTGTAAGATCTTAGATTTCATCATAAAATATTGTATGATGGAGCAAACTCTGAAAAATAAACATGGTACATAATCTTTGCAGGTAAGCCATTATCAGAAAAAAAATAAAAATAACGAAGCAGCGCAAGATATATATGCCACCTTATTATCAATGTCTACACTCTCACATTAATACCTGATACCAGATGCTAACTGCGATTACTGGTATAAAGACAACGAAAACTTGCCATGCAGCCTGAGACATCACTGCTATAATTCCCAGAAGTTGGATCACAACGAAGGCAAATGACGCAATTTTATAAGGAATGTCGGTATCTAATGCACTCTGATCCGTTGAAGCCTGCAAGAGAACAGTAAGAAGGACAAGAGACACACTATTGTATACACAAAATTCATATCTTTAAAAATCAAGAAAAATGGAAAAAAAAAAGGAGGTATGCATACTCTATTAAGGATTCGCCCACTTGGAGTGGAATCGAAAAATGACATTGGAGCACGGAAAATACAGAAGTGCATTTTATTGAAGAGAATAGTAGCTGTCTTATAACCAGCTGTAACAAGAAGCATTGCTCTAGCAAGGATGCAGAAAGAACTTCCGAAGGCCAAACTAACATAAACCACAATAAGAGTAGTTCCTTCAACAGGTGGTTCCACATCAGTTGAAATGGGGGTTGCCCAAGCCATCCAATAATTGCTTCCGATTTGAAGACCTTCAAAAAGAATCTGAGCCAACAATATGAATGGCACAAGAGCTCCTCCATATGCTGTCGTGATACATTTCCAATAGACTGAAAACTCAACTTTACCTTTCTCCCTCTCTTCTTCCTGAACAAGTTGGCCCTTAGGTTTATTAGTGTTGTCTATTTCACCATTTTGTTCATCTTTGCTTGCCTCCTCTTTAAAACCGTTCATACCTGTGACATTTAAATCTTCTTCCATGGTGCTTATTTCGTTAGATACTGTTGCTCCATCTAATGAATCTAGTGCAGACAACGCTTTTTTGTGTGCACCAACAAGTTCTATAAAATCAGCTCCACTATTAAGCAGATCAGTATACTTTCCACATTGAGTAATTTTCCCGTTTTTCATGACCTAACAAGGATGACACGACAGATTAAAAACAAAGCTATCTCTACACTAATAAATAACAGTTAGATTACGAGAACTACTCACCACTATAAGATCAGCAGCAGGTAATAACTCTACTTGATGAGTGACATAAACCACTGTCTTTGAACTTAAAAGGCCCAACAAGCATTCCTACCATACGGAAAATAGAAAGGTTCACTTGCATGATAATGCAACTGTCATTTTGTTGGCGGAACAAAATCTCAAGAGTAAAAAATATCAAGGATTATTTGCATTTTGCAGTGTGAAAATATAGTAGCTCAGTTTACATTACACATAATAAACCAAATGATGAAACCAAGTTACCTTAAAGAGGTGAGAGCCTGTATGAGCATCCACTGCACTAAAGGGATCATCAAATAGATATATATCAGCATCTTGGTAAAGTGCACGTGCAATTTGTATTCTTTGTTTTTGTCCACCACTTAAATTCATTCCACGCTCTCCTATGATTGTCTGATCACCAAATGACAAAATCTCCAGATCCTTTTTTAGGGAACACGCTTCAAGTACCTTCTCGTACTTTTCCCTGTCCATTTGTTTTCCAAACAATATATTATCCTCAATCTTGCCACTTGGTATCCATGGAGATTGAGTAACATAGGCCTTTGTTCCACAAACCTTAAGGATGCCTGATATCTTTGGTACTTCTCCCAATACACAAGAAAGTAAAGTAGATTTGCCTGATCCAACAGTACCACAAACTGCAACCCTCATCCCGTGAAAAACTTTAAGATTTATATTTTGCAATGTTGGGTTAGGGGAAGATGATTCCCAAGAAAAGTTTCCATCAACTACTTCAATTGCTGTATCAGAACTACCACGGGGAAGCTTCTCTACAACATCAGAAGGCAAGTCATCCAGACGAAGGAATGATGCAATCCTATCAAGAGACACTTTAGTTTGTGCTATCATCGAAATTGTATCTGGAAGATTATAAATGGTCTCTTGAAGCATTCCGAATGTGGCAAGTGCAGACAATATCTTTCCTGATTCAAGGGGGATCCCTAGAATCATACAAGTACCAAAAGTAACCACAGCTACAAATGTGGGGGCACCCCAAAACACAAACGTGGTCATGGCTGCTGTATACACAAACTTTTTTAACCAGCCTTGCTCAGTTTTCCTGAGCTCAGTAATTTTTGATAGAAACTTCATTTCCCATCCTTGTAGTTTGAGAATCTTCATATTCTTTAAAATCTCGGACGTGGCCTTCATTCTTGTATCTTTCGACTCCATCAACTTCTTCTGAAATTTCTCTTGCAATGATCCCAAGGGAACATTTGCCAGCATAACAAGGATAGTTGCAACAAAAGCGGCAATTGAAGCCAGCCCAAGATTTTTATACAAAATCAATAAGGCCAATGTAACTTCCAAAGCCACCATCCACAAATCATGCATATACCAACTGAAGACACCAACTCTTTCAGCATCAACGGTCATCAAATTGATTATTTCTCCAGAAGCCTGACCCTGCTTTGACTGACCAGAAACGGTCAGGGCCTTGTTATAGATCATCGTGACAAGAAGTGCACGAATTCGAAGTCCAACTTGCTGCAACCTAAAGAACCAATGCCTTTCGGACAAACACTCTACAATCTTTGCAAAGAAAAACGCACAAACCAAAACATAGCCCTGGTTTTCATATAGCCGTTGTCCATCAAGGTACTGAACAAAACTGTCAATAAGATAAGGACCAACATATGAAGCCAAAGTGTTTAACAACGCAAGAAAAGCTGTGAAAAGAATCTCCTTCCACGCCGACATCACTAACGACTTCACCAACTTAAGTGTGGTGACACTATTTAGCGTGCCACATTCAGCCTCAAGTTTATCTCTGACACTTGGAAAAGCACCGACAATACTGTCTTTGCTGTCTAGTTGTGGAACATCCTCAAGGTCCAGGATCTTCTTATTGCCAGCAGCTATTAGAGGACCCACCCAAGAGAAGGTAAGAAGGCTCAGAATGCCAGCATATGAGAAAGGGGTAACAGTGTCCCCACCCTTGGTCTTGTTTGATTTAAAGACATCACCATCATTTGTGCCAACATTCAAAAGCGGTTCCTGAATACCGTTATTTTCTTTTTCTCGAACGTGGCCTTTGTTTTTCAAAAAATACCCCACGTAACAGAATAAAAAACCAACACAAGTGGAAACCATATCAGAAACCAAGTACTGAGTTGGCAGAGCAACGCGTCTCTCTGATATAACCACAATGTCCACCACGAAGCAATAGCAAGAAACAAAGAGGAACAAGACGCACCAAGCTTTGAAAAGGAATGAGAACCTTCTTTCGCCGGAACTGAAGAACCCCTTGCTCAAGCAAACACAAACAACGCCCCACGCAACTGTTTTGAGCACCAAATCCAAAAGTGTCACCAGCTCTTCTTCTGACCAGCCACTAGAGTACCAGTAGAAGTAATTGAACAAACAAAGTATAAAACTGAAAGCAGAAACACCCAGAGAACAAAACAAGGTCGTTTTGAAGAGGGTGTTGTCGTGCTTCTCCTTAGACTCATCCCTTACACGTGTGGTGAATTTCTTCCAAACCAATGACAGCGGAACCGCAACAAGCAACAGAAGGTGGAGGAAGACGGATAAGCCATGAAGGAAAACAGGTTGGAGGAGAACATCGTTGGAAATGTGTATGTGGGAAAGGGGCAAGAAAAGAGACAACATGGCAGTTAGAATGAACGATGAAAAACAGAAGTTACTGTATTTTGCGGAACTTGAAAATGGGGTGTTTGCTTGGAAGAAATGGGACAGTGTAAGATGGTGTGGAAGATGGATTATTTGAAGTCAGAAGTGAAGTAAAAAAGCAGAGAGAGAGAGAAACTCATAAGAAAAAAAATGATCCCTGGGAAGACGGTAACTTCGTCGGCAAGAATCGTGTTTTAAGGTGACATGCGATTGTGATACAATATTAAATTTCCAACTATCCAACAAAACATCTTCTTTTACGTGGGCAATACTGAAAAAAGGTAATCATGTTACAAGTAAAAAACCTCTACATTATATTTTTTTTCCAAAAACTTATTAATAAACAACTTACATTAGATATTTAACTATTTTAAATTTAGCAAAGTAAAATTACAAATATGAGACACAGTTTTTTCTCCCTACTTTTTCCCTTGGCTCAACTCACCGCTATTTAACACAATATTTATAGATTTTTAATTCTTGAATTATTAATTATTTTAAAAATATCATCTTAAATTGTTTTTTCATCAAATCTTAATTTAAGTTACTTTTCTAATTTCGTTTTTTCTTTTCGTGTTAAATTTTGATTATCTATTGGCGGCTTCACTGATAGTGAATGACTGTTGTTCCCATAAATGACGAGAGAACACAGAAGTACACTGTAATGCCTCTATGTCCCATTCAGAGAACACAGAAAAAGGAACAAGCTTGGAAAAAAAATTACCATTAAAAAGAAACACAGTCTCTAATTCTTTATTTATTCTATTGTTGTCCCGCCAGCTAGAAGGTGATGTGAAATTAAGATACAGTAGTAAATTTTCAACTTTATTATAAGATGTTTTGGCCTACATTAAATACTAATTTTAATGCTATAACTACTAAAGTCAATCATGCTGTACTAAATCAATCATAACTCTTTTTTATTTTTCTAAAATTACTAATATTTAAATATAAAATATTAAAAATTAAACTATTTTAAGTTTAGTAATTATGTAACACTTAAAATTATATATTTGGACAAAAATGTGTAAATTACTTATCTCACCACATCTAGGATTAGCAAATTTGTTGGAGAATAATCACGAAACAAGGAAGTTAACATCAAAATTTTAATTAAATTAATAGGATGGTTGATTTTATATATTATGTGTGATTTAAATTATACCTATAATCGTGGCACAATAAAAATCATATAATTATCAAATAAAATTATATAAACGTGTATATGGTAATTTTTTTCATAGTGATCACTACACTAACTGTTTATATTGTCTGGATTTAATTAATTTAAATAATATTTAATTTTAATTAAAAATTAATATAATTAAAATTTTGTTTTAAAAATATCTTTTCGGTCACCATCAAATTAAAATTATTATAATTAAATGTTGCTTTATTTTTAATCTTATTATATAAATTAAAAATAAATGTTAACATTTATTAAAATGAAATTCAATTGAAGTATTTTTTTCATAATAAAATTACAATCATGCATTCAACTTATCAAAACAATATCATTTATATATAAAAAAGTTACAATTCACGTTACAATCTCACAATTTAAAATTTTGTGAATTTCTCATTACTCTAATCATTTTAATTATTTCTTAGAAAACATTTGAACCATTTTTCTCATAATATTTTTAGAAAAAATAAATAAATATAAAAGATAAAAAAATTGAAAAAATTATCCTTATATAAATTAAATTTTAAGTTATGAAGAAAGTTATTTTTTTTATTATGTATATCTCTTACGAAAACTCGTGCAAACATGATCTTAATACATCAGTCGAAAATTTTTCCTCATATAAAATACATAACCCCGTCGTCCTCTAGGAAGTCAAGTTATGCATGCCTTCAACAAAACTCCGCTACGTAATACAAGGTGTAATCAGAATCGTTAAAGTGATAACAAAGTCAATGTTAAATAAAAAATAAATAAAAATACTCTATGTTATTAACAAAATTGCAAAATACAGAAATAGATGTAAACAAATTTTATTTAAAGAAAACAATTATCGGAAATAGTTTCTTTACATATATGCATGTAATAACGTATTTTTTTTATATATAAGACATTATTACGAATTTTGACATTTCAGATAGGTTGACACTTCAAAGATAAAAAATTATATGTCATGACATGAAAAATATTATTAAAAAAAAAAGAAAAGATATAAAATTATGGGAGATTAAGCCAAATCCATGATAAAAAAAAAGATGACAAACACTCTTCAACCAACCTAAACAAAACCAAACATAGAGGGTTGATACCTATTATGAAAATAAAAATCTAATTTAATAACAGCAGGTAAATCATCATAGAATTTAAAATCTAACTTATTTTTGAGACCCAACAAAGTCAATTTGTTAGCACAATGGTTTTCCTTACGGAATACATCAGAAACTTTGAATTCAATTTCTTTACATAACTTTATAGATTTTCTCCATCTCATTCTCAAAGACCAAAGAATGAGATTAAAGGAACTAAATATTTGACAAAGTAGCGAAGAGTTACACTCAAGCCAAATATGTCTGAAACATCTGCAACAACCAAGCTCAATAGCGAAAATGACTCTAACATTGGCATATAAGGAATTTTGTACCTCAATAAAAGAGAAAAAACTACCTATACATTCACTCCTGTTATCATGAAAAATATCTGCATATACTGAAAAACCTAGACAACCTTTAGCAGCACCATCAGTGTTAATTTTTACCCAATTGACAAGAGAAAATTTTCAAATAATCTGAATAAATGAAGTCTCTTTCCGACAACTCGTGGTAATATAAAATAACTTCAAACAAGAGAATTCAATAATAACATATTCACTATTGTTAAATTTCTGGAGACTATAAAAACACAAATCAAATACTTTATGACAATACATTTTGAGGTCAACTTAATTTAGTACTTATCACTTGTTTATAAACTATAATTAATAACTAAGCATAACTATTTTATTTAAGAAAATAAGAATTCAAATATCAATTTGATTCTGATTTGATCTATACGACCTTTTGTATTGTGTTTTTGAGAAGAGATTAATTATGATTTTTTTTATCTGTACAGTAAATTTTATTGATGCAGGTAAGAGGTTGGTGTCGTGATAGATTTTTCCTTTCTTGAGTATGAACAAGTTGTCAACGAAGATGACATTAAAGTTGCCAATAGTGAGTCTCATATGTAAAGTGATGGGAAAAAGAATCATTGTTAATGACTTTTTGTAGGTCATTAATGTTGAGAGCAGTAGGCATGTTAGACAGTATTATAGATAAAAATAAAAAATGTTAGTGAAGTCCCATATGTAATAAAAAAAAATGAGTACAATAGTAATAGTTTACTATATTTTATTATTCATAAATGTATTATTTTCACATTTGAGAATAAACTAAAAAGAAAAATAATGTTGTATTAAAAGATGAGAACGTCACTAAATCTATTTTTGTTTTTAAATTACAGTCGTGGATTGAAGAAGCATGTCACAAATATTTAATTTTGTTGAAACACATACTAAACTTTGTATTGAAATCTTTCATTTCCTATTTAGTCATTTTATTTCACTACGTTGTGATAATAAAAAAGGATATAAATTTATGATTGTACCTCAAAACTGTAAGACTTTATGATTATTTCTTTATCTGTAATGGATATCTACAATGAGCAGAATTAGCTATTTTCTCTTTTAGTCTTCTCATCTTATAGACTTTTTTACACAGTTTTCCATTGAATAATAATTGATGAACATAAATAAAGAAGAATACATAGCCAATTTTGTTTGTAGAGATTAATTATATTATACGTATTATTATCGATTTAAAAAAACAATGCACAATGATGTACTCTAACAAACTAACATACAGAGAAGAGATTATATAAGTTTGATATTGTAATAGACATAAAAAAAATCTCAACAATTATCGGTATACATACAACAGTATTAAAAAAGATAAAGAAAGAATAACTGTTCACTTACAGATAAAAAGAACTCGAAAATAATATTAAAATTTTTGGTGAAATATCGAATAATATGAATAAGGAAAATATAAATATTGTAAATACAAATCAATGAATCTTAAATACATGAAGGACTTTAATAGTTATGTTTTAAAGAAAATTATGATTTTTCATAAAATAATTACATAAGACAATTTATAAATTTTATTAGTAATTTTTACCAAAAATTATAATAAAATTTTATATTTTATTGAATATTATAGATGTAAGACTTAAGGTAGTTAGAATGGAAAACTCATAAATTTTGATTTTGATTAATAACAAATTCGACATATAAAAAAATATACATTATATATATGCTTTAAAAAGTTAATATTATACATATAATGTTTATTACAATCAGAATTAAAATAAAAAAACAATGAGTATTATATTTTCAATTAGATTATAATAATTTATAATATTTTAGACTTAAATATAAATTTCAGGTCTCTGATATATAATTAATTTTGTATAAAGGTGTTAAAAAAATATAAATAAACACCTAATACATATATTCAGATTTTCTTTGTTAAACATATTTAGACTGAAAAACAATATTTCAACACTGAAAAACTGTTTTCGAAATTTTTTCGTTGGACAAATATAACTTTACAATAGTTCTTATATGTAATGTTTGGGATTTTGATTTTTTTAAGAAAATGTAATATTTGTATACATTGAAAATTTTAATGAAATGTAATAATATTGCTGAATAAAAATAGCTTAATGAAATTACTTCTACCTAGTACAATGACGATCGTTTACTATATTTTATTCTTTCATAAATGTATTGTTTTCAAACAGTGTTATTATATTACAGTCATGGATTGAAGAAGCATATAACCTAATAAAAAATATTTAATTTTGTGAAAGATATACTCAACTTTGTATTGAAATCTTTCATTTGCTACTTAGTCATTTTTTTCACTATAAATATTTTAATTTTAATTTATTTAAAAAAATAAAGAAAGAGAAAGATAAACTTTTATTTATAATGAATATGTTACTGTTTTATTACTTTATTTTTTTAACTAAAAATATAATATGTATTTTTTAAATTTATTTTTCAAATTATAATAGTAATATTATAATTAATATTAAAATAAAAAAAATTAAATATAATAATTATTTACGGTTGAAACGTCGCTATCAAATTAAAGGTTTTTTGAATCTCGGAAATTTTCATTTGGTATTTATTCCTTTCTCTTCCCTATGTTGTTCCTGTTCCGCTTTTTGCAGTCCATCTTCTTCCTTACCCTCTGCTGAGTAACGCCGATTTTGTGCTTCTCAACAAAAACCAGCTGCAACAAACCATAGCCAGGGACGTTTCAAATCACACTTCCTTTGTTTCTTCATTCTCTCATACTCAAAACTAACTCTCATTCTTCCATTTCTTAGTACCAACTTTACTTAGTAGTACCACCTTCTTCCTTCGTTCGTTTCCCTCAAAAACAGTTTTCGTTTTTTGGACTTTCATGGCATTTCAATCCAAAACCGAACCTGGGTCCTCGTCTAGGTCCATTTCTACCACCAATGAAAAAAGCTACAATGAAATGAGCATTTCTGAGCTTGTTTCAGTTCTGCATGTTGCATATAAAATGCAGGATTTTGATGAAGTTGAAGAAGAGTTGGTGAACAGGGAGGCCAAACTTAGGGCGGAGATTGGGCCACTCCAGGAGAAGATTGAGCTGGAGAGGCTCAACACTATTGAAGCCGAAGAAAAACTGGAAATTTTAAAGATCCGTGTGGCTGAACTGAGGGCCAGGATCCGTGTGTTGAAGGAGGAGAAGGTTGGGGACAAGAGTGCTCTTGATTCCCTTAACATGCAGAACATTGAACTGGAAGAAGCAGTTAAGAAGAATTTGACTCTCATAGAGGGGTTGAGGGCTGAAAATAGTAGATTGAAAGACGAGAAGCACGAACTTAAGAGATTATTTGAGTCTTTGGAGAGGAGATATAGCGAACTAGGTGTCAATGATGTGAAGTTGAAAGAGAATACTATGCTTTTGATGAGTGAAAGTGCCTCTGATTGTGAGAACACTGAAGTGGAGCTTAATCCTAGAGTTTCTTACGCTCTCAGAGATGAAGAGGATTTTGGTGATCATGATGATGCTGCTGCGGCTGCTAGGTGTACATCACAAGGATTGCATGGACAGAAAACTATCTCTCAAATAGTTTCAGAAAATAAACAAAGGGTTGAAATGCTCAAAAGAAAACGTGCTTCTGATATTCAGGCTTCTAATTCCGCATCTACACCCTCTGCTGATTTTCTGGAAACAGATAATCTCCCTGTAAAGGGGAGAAGTAAGTTATCTAACCAATATTATATGTGAAAGTTTAGATTAGTTCTCTCCTAATCAAATTTTTATCTCTTTTTCTAAATAATTTCATTACTTTTATTTTCATTATGATGTATATTAGTTTTTCTTCCATGTTTAGCACCATTGGCAACTCCCACACCGGGCACCCCCTTGGTTTCCTCACTTTCGCTGTCTCTCTCACACCAATCTAGGTAGGTCCTCAAACTCTCCCTCTCTCTCTCTATTATTTAAGAAATTTGTTTGATCTAGCATGTTTTGATTGAATGCTATGGTGAAATGTTCGCTTTAAATTATAAGACGGAGAGTGTGGGCTCCTGTGGCTTGCAAATACATATATACTGCATTGAAATTATTGTTGCTTTTTGTTTGTATGTGTTGGAATTGAGACCTGAGATGTTTGGCCCTTGCTATTTTGGTGTGTTTAAAATTTTGGAAAAGGACAATTACAGATGTTATGTTGGTCAATTTCGGGTAGATTTGTCTGAATGGTGGTTTCGTCACATAGGGGATCACATTTGATTCCTAGGAGTAATATTGAGGACTAAGCCTCACATTTCTCTTTGTATGATTGTTTTATATTCAATTAATGAGTGAATATGTGTTTGTTGAAGCAACTATCCCATTCAAAGTTCAAGTGCAAGCACTAACAATAAGACTTGGAAAGCGTGATCTAGTTTTAAGTAAATACATTATAAGCAAATGGAATTAGTTTTAAAAATACAATTTAGTTCAAACTCAAACTATCATAACAAAAGGCCTAAGGTAAAAATGGTTAAATCTATCGATTTTAGGTTACTTAAAAATTACTAGAATTGTAAAAAGGGTTAACTTTAGCACTAGACATAGAGGGGATTTTGGTATACAATCTTTTTTCCATAACTTTATATCAACAAACTCTAGTTGTCCATTATAATCATCATAGTTACATAACACATTTTAGATTAGTAGGTTCATTTTTACCAAAAATTAGTTAATTCAAGGTCTAAAAGCTTAGATTTTGACTCATTATGAACTTTGACGTGCAACGGCCTTCTACAATCCTAGTTTTAGGTATTTAAAATTCGTTTTGAAGACTGAGTAGGTTTCTTTCATTAAATTTTAGATTAATCTTTTCATTTTTTATGTCATTTCAACCCAAAACTTGAAACGGGTGCCATTTTCAAAAGATTTGAGATTTTCAAGAAAACCAAAATTCACAAGTTTGTTTTAATGTTTTCTAAATCTGTTTTGAGTTTCCCTTAGATGATGAGGCTTAAATCTAATGAAGACACTGTAAATACTAGTCATACTGATCATGATGAAGACATGTTGGAGAATATTTCAATCTAAGTCATGCTTGTTTGTACAACACATAATATATGTTTCATTTAAATATGC
>Ga0209700_108811_pt1 | contig 12470 bp, 9 predicted proteins | sample SiratroredBW_FD_187528 | JGI IMG/M metagenome (GOLD analysis project Ga0209700, IMG submission 187528) | Root nodule microbial communities of legume samples collected from California, USA - Siratro red BW (SPAdes) (version 2) | ecosystem: Host-associated > Plants > Roots > Nodule | place: USA... | reverse complement strand
TTGTGTTTGATTTACTATCTGTGATGATCGTGTCTTGATACGGGAGCAGATGGTGCTGCAGATGGATCTTTGGGAGATCATCTAGTTTGAAGGATGCTGTTAGGAATAGTGCATTATTTTGAAAAAAACTTATATTTGATATTGTAAATATATTTTGAAATTTCAGTTTAGCTTTATTATGTAATTTTGATATATGTTAACTATGGGATACTGTGAGATACACATGATGATAATACTTTAGCTGTCATAGTAGAAGCTTTAATTTTGTGGGGTGTTACAATTCTAGTTGACATACACCAATGAGATGTACGTATTTGACAGTGTCAATACCTTATATTTCTTCTTAAAGAATACTTCAAGAAGGATTATAAATTTTTGAATTAATTGTAATGGAAAAATTTGAAACGATAATGTAACAATACATTTAAGGTTGCTTGGATTAACCTCAATGTAGATTTTTATTCAGTGTGCAACTTTCTTTCATCTTAAGATATGATCTTGATTTCTCTTCTTTCATTATAACCATTTGCATTGCTGTAAACTTAGTCTCAATAAAAAATTTCCAACCCCACCTAGTTGTCATTCTAGCCTCATTTTCTTTATATATATATTACCATAGTAGAATACAAAAAAGTTTGCAATGAAGTCTGTCTCTTGTTATTCTTTTAATCTCTCATTGACCGCAATCCAATCAATGAAATTGACGTGACAATTTGTTTAAAGACAACTTAGAAAACTGAATCAATGTAGTGTCACAAACAAGTTAAGAGAAATAATTACCAAGTGCTATTTGACACCTTCCCAGAAATGCAAAAAGAATATGATAACTTCAAATGATATTATGTGAAAGAAATACCAACGCGTGGAAAAATGTAGATTAATCAGTGTTTAAAAGATTAACACAAATCAAGCTTGAAGTAGAAAAAGGTCACTTACAAAAGCATTAAAATTCACCTTATTGATAAGAAATAATCACTATCTGAAATGGATTTACACCAAATGCACAAACCTTTTCTCGGTTTTGATCGTACTTTGTTTTGTTTCTGCAGATGTTGTTACTGCCACAGACACCATCAACTCATCTCAGTTCATCAAGGACAATGAAACTGTAACCTCCGCTGGTGGCAACTTCACCTTGGGGTTCTTCACCCCTCAAAATTCTACAAACCGTTATGTGGAAATTTGGTGGCAACCCAAATTCACAGTCATATGGGTGGCTAACAGAAACCAACCACTGAATGATTCATCTGGAGTTGTTACCATATCTGAAGATGGCAATCTTGTGGTGTTGAATGGCCAGAAACAAGTTATTTGGTCAACAAATGTGTCCACAACACCATCCAACACAAGTGTCCAGCTTTCAGATTCTGGTAAGCTAGTTCTCACTGAAACCACAAGGGGAAACATCTTGTGGGATAGTTTTCAGCATCCTTCAAATACGGTATTGCCCGGTATGAAACTTTCAACCAATGTAAGAACAGGTACCAAAGTAGAAATTACATCATGGAAAAGCCCTTCTAATCCCTCCGTTGGGAGCATCTCTTCCAGTGTTCTTCAACGCATAAACATACTTGAAGTGTTCATTTGGAATGAAACTCGACCATAATGGCGCAGTGGTCCATGGAATGGTGTGATCTTTACAGGGATACCCATGTCATCGTTTCTTTATTCTTTCAAAGCGGAGGATGATGAGGAAGGAACTTCATATTTCTATTACACAGTACCAAGTCCCTTGTGTTCTTGTGTTGCTTATGCTTATGATGTTGGAATCGGTTGAATGTCTTGGACTGGGAATCTGCTGGATATACAACAATTCTCAGAGGGAGGACTTTTAGATCCATCAAGATGTAAGCTCCTAGACTGAAAGAAGCGCAGTAGCATAATAGAAGGAATAACTCGAATAGTAATATATTGATAAGGAAGAACTAAATCCAAAATATCAGACTTTTATGATTACAATCTTTAGTGGGACTCAAGAGTTGGAACTTAATAAGAATTCTTTCACTCCTAAATATTAAAATAAGAAAGTTTTAAAAATTAATTTTTACTACATGTCTCTTAAATATGTAATGGAAACACCACTAAAAAATTACGGAATTATTAATAAATAAAATTTGTCTATAAATAAATAAGAATTACTATGGATTAATGACGAAAAAAAATCTGTCCATAAATATTAAACAAGAAATCTATAACCATTAAATTAGAAAAATGTTTCGATCATATTATCATTATTATTACTCTTTTTATAAAATATTATTATTATTATTATCATTACAATAATAAAAATAAAAATAATTATTATTAATTAATTAATAAGAATAATAATAATACTAATATTGTTATTATTATTACTATAACACGGTTATCGTTATTATTAATATTAATATTAATATTAATATTATATTATTATTATCGTCATTATTATTATTATTATTATTATTATTATTGTTATTATTATTTTTTTTAATTTGACAGTAAATTTATTAATGAATTTAATCTGTTAATAAATTTATTAATGAATTTAATCTATCAATAGATTATTTTAAAGTAAAATTTTCAGTAATTTTTCGATAGACCCGTCGATATATAGAGCATAAAATTTTTGTAATTAAAATCCCTCAATGATAATATTTTATCGATAAATTAAATTTTGTTGATAATTTTAATTTTTTTGGTAATATATTTTAAATATATAAAATAAAATAAAAATTATGTTGAGCTTATAGACATTGTCAGTGAAAGAAGAAACTGAAGCTCTCATGGCAATGTGCATGTTCTTAGCCTTTTAGGATTTGTGAGTCTCAACAACTCTCTTATATTACAATTACAAGAATGTTTTCTATATGATGAAACAATATAACTTGTAAACATTGACCCTTTCTGTTCATTTGAGGCCTGGACTCAATGGAAAGAGGAAAATATATTATCTTTAATAGATCCAGAAATATATGATCCTAGTCATCATAAAGATATCTTAAGGTGCATACACATAGCTCTTCTATGTGTACAACAACTTGTTGTAGACACACCCACTATGGCTGCAGTAATTGAATAATGATTCTTTGACACCGTGACGTGTCATTACTCTCATTTGACACCGCTTACATTAACTTTTTATTCCATGTGCACAGTGACAAGGAGGAGAATTTGGTAATTATAATTTTTTTCGTGTTATGTAGATTGTTTGGGATTGGGACTTGACTGACGAGGAGGAGAATTTGGACATTGTGCGCAATGCACGTCAACATATACAGTCTTCAACTGTAGTTGTTAATAAGGGGGAGCATGTTGAGGCCGAGGACTGTGACGAGTGGAAAAAGGCTTCAGAAAGAATAGAAATGATTCACTCCAATGCGAACTTGCTGAAGAAATTAGACTATTGAGAGAGGAACTGTTCATTGCCCCATTCTCCACCATTGGACGAAGGAATAGGTCAAGGACTCCAATAAGGAGTCGTCCAAGTCTTAGTCCCACAATCTCTCCCATAAACAGCCCCAGTATCACTCCAACAATCAGTCCCACAATGAGCCCTCGAAGGAGTCTCCGTAACAGCCGTCGAACGAGTTCTGAAAATGCTCTGGAAAGCATCACTCCAAATGTTCCAGAAAAGACTCCCCAATCATCAGTGGAAACAGTCCCAAAAACACTTCCATAATCAGTCCAACTACTGTCATAAAGAGTCCTACAATCTCTTCCAGAAATAGCCCCACTATCACTCCAACAATCAGTCCCACAATGAGTCCTCGCAGGAGTCTCCATAACAGCCATCGAACGAGTTCCGAAACTACTCCGGAAAGCAGGAGTCCAGAGGTTGCAGAAAAGACTCCCCCAACTCTCACAATTATTGTGCCCATGAGTCCTCCAAAAAGTCCAGTAAGAAGTCCCCCAATGACAACAAAAAATACTCCGACAAACACTCCCACAATCACTCCTTCCAAGAGCCTCGCAATTACTCCCCCAGATAGTGCAGACGATCATAATGTGACGACAAATATAACAATCGATATGGAGAAGCTTTATAAGAGCGTGACCGGTTATGGGGAAAATGATGAGAGGTATATTATATTTTATAAATTTGTTCACTGTGTTATTGATTTGGACTTAATCTGATATTGTTATTTGTTGTAGTGTTGTTGAAATTGATCAACACGTCCTTACCAAGGCTGACCTACACAGCCTTGGACCGGCGCAAAGAGTGGACAACTTCGTAAGCATGAATTGATTACCTTCAATGTCCTATTTTATGTCCCATTTTGTTTAGAAATAACTTTCAAAATTTAATGTAGGTCATGATGTTTGCCACTTTTATGCTCATGAATGAAGAAAGACAAAGGACAGGCAGTGTAAAGTGTATCTGCCTCAATTCAATGTTTGTGGTATGTATGAGATTACTATTTTTTGATGGTTTATACTAAATTTTCATGAATGTTATTTGTTGCAGACCGATGTTATTGAGGTAATGCAAAAGCAAAGTGTTAAATCAAAGTGGACTGTATGGGGAGAAGCTGAATACACAGCTTATTTCCCAGAGACCTTGTTCGAGTTCTACCAATTCATGACTGCTGATATAGTAAGTGTTGTGAAATGGTTGGTCATGACTTTATTTGCCAAAATTTATACTTAGTTGTGCCATCGTGAAAACATAGATAACCAGTTATGTATGGTGAGGGGTTAGAAGCAGTATTTATGCACATATTTGTATAGAGGGAACATATTCTAGTACATCAAACACTGAAACATATATGTTACGATCTAACTGAAGAAGGTAAGAACTGAATATACCAAAATGGTCATGAACACATCTGAGTGTAGCAGCCAAATTTATAACCATGTGTCCCGTCGTTAAATCATGGGTATATACTTGTGTATTGTGAAGGTTCAAAAGCAGTGTTTATGCATAGATGTGTATAAATTCTATTATTTACCTAAATCCTACTTTATTTGGGTGTAGATTTTTGTGCCCACAGTTCATAAGGACCATTGGTGGTGTTATGCTCTGGTTTGGGGTAAAAGGCAGTTGTACGTCTTGGATTCCCTTGGCCACAAACGCAAACAACATGGACGCAAGGCCATTGATCTCGCTGTGATAATGTCTTATCTGTTTGGTCAAATCCAATGGTCTAGCATTATGTGTGGGTGAAAAACTATTATTTTTTATTTCAGGTATATCGACTACAATCTCTAGTAGATTTTTTTTCAGATGTAGGGGCCCCCAAACAATGTCGTCTTAAATTCATAGATGATAATCTCCCAATCCAACCAAACTCGTTCGTGTGTTGTGAATTTGGTTACTGTTTTCTATATTAAAGTTTGTTCATCAGTAATGGTTTGTGATGATTTGCAGGTTTGATTGTGGTTTGTTGGTTATCAAATGCATGGAAATGTGGGACGGTTTATACAGTTTTGAAGGAAAGAATATGCCTACATACACCACGGTTTGAAAATATTTAGTTTTACTTGTATGGTTATTTGTATTTTTGATTGAGTTGTTGAAATATGGATCATTGTTTACTTGCAGCCTGAGCTTCAAAGTTTGAGGGAGCAGCTGGTGTACACATGGATCATGCATGAAGATAACTGCCGCCGTGAAACTATTTTATCTGCTCTGGACTTAATTAGCTTAAGTTCAGAGCGTGCTATCATTCCTTAATCATTTGTAGTACTCTTATAGACTTTTATTTGTTAACCATTTTGTTGTTCATACTAGTAAAATAAAGCACTGTAAATATTTTTAACACAATTCTATTCAGGTAGTTATTTTAACGTTATTCCTGTGGCATTATGATTAGTAATAGACCAAAAATGAAACCAAAGAGGCCAGTCAGTGAAGGCATGGGTAATCGGTGGGGTATTATGAGGTCCAAATAGCTATTTAGGCACATGTCATTAAATTAGAGAAATGTATAGGACATGGGTAAAGCGTTATTAAAAGATGCGTGTTTAATCCTAAATATGGGTGTAATTTTGCATAAGGGATGAAGTTAATTTGAAAAATATGATAATCAATACCATGTTCCATTTCAGTCCCCAAAAATATAACAAATATGTCCCTTGGATAAGGGATGGATCACGACTGGGGTGATGTAATGTCAATCACCACTATTAAGGCTCATAACTCACTAAAATTACCATGATGTAGTCAAGGAATGCGGATGGGGTGATGTAATGTCAATCACCACTCTTAAGGCTCATAACTCACTAAAATTAGCGTATGGGTGTAATTGCATAAGGGATGAAGGTAATTTGAAAAATATGGTACTCAATACCACATTCTATGTCAGTCACCGAAAATATAGCAAAGATGTCCTGTCGATAAGGGATGGATAACGACTGGGGTAATGTCATGTCAAACACCAGTATCAAGGGTCATAGGTCACTAAAATGAGGATGATGTAGTCAACCAATGCGTGTTTAATCCTAAATATTAGTCTAATTGCATAAGTTTTCATGTTAATTTGAAAGACTATAATACAAATGAACACGTTCGATGTTAGTCGCCAAAAATGTATCCAAGGTGTGTCGTTGATAACGAATGGGTAACGACTAAGGTGACCAATTGTCAAACATCAGTATTAAGACACAATTTAGTAAATGAAGGTCCTTACCGAACAGATCATAATTCATGAACATTACATCATAACAAAACATAATTGATGAACATAAATTCACAACATAACATAATTATGAACTTCAATTCTTCATGATGATAAGTTAATCCCATCCTAAATTCGTCACTCCTCAACGCATGAGTTAATCATCCATCACTCGTTACGATTAGGCTGGGTGTCATGAAAGAAGTGGTGGTACTTAGGATCTGCACAATGAGGTTTAAAAATCAAAAACAATTTTATAATTATAAACATTGCAACTTTTGTCTGTAATGAATAGCAGTTCATTGTATACAATGTCTGGGTTAAGGCGAATGACTGGGAGCGATGCACGAAGCAAGTCGTCACTTGGTGGACTTATATCAAACCTGAACACCTTAACAATGTTATTGATGGTTATATTTAGATAGAATATACGTCCGTTGGGAGTGTACACGACAACCTACACAAACATGACCGAAAACTGTAAATGACATAGGATGTACAACAGAGTAAATAGGAAATGCAAATTACTCACATTCTTTAATATTAACACAGATCCCACTTGGATGTCATTTCCAAATTCATAATCCTGTAAGACTTTTCGATGAACACTGGCCTTAGTATTTCTTGTGGGGTCCTATTGTGTAAAACATTGTAATTGCATTTTTTATGTATTTCATTGGGAAGATGAAAACATGTACCATTTTGGGTAAGTAGATACCTTAACTGTGATTGTCATGTCCCCAAGGCCATTTGACTCACAAGATTTGAGAACACATGGGACCAACACCAGCCGAGAGGGACTTTCCTTGGTTGCAACGTTCTCATGGTTAACAAGGTTGAGACATTGTCCACATTGTGTACACTCAATAGCCCTTTCAAACAAAGAGACAAACATGATAATGGAGTATAATATATTTGTGTGGTTTATAAAAATTTTATCGTGAAGGTTGATAAATTTTTGTGCCCATTCCCATGGATTGGTACTGAAGTCTTGGTGGTGAGATGCCTCAGCAATGCATCTGACAAAGTCTTGTGTGCTCTTTGGTTGTAAGGAGTTTCGGTTCAGTAAAACAGCTTGTACATTGCCTGTTGGCCCTGGGATTAGATTGGTGGTGGTGTTGCACCGACGAACAAACATATCAAGTTGACTGTCATTGATGTCCAGTCCTTCCAAAGGTTCCATGCCTTACTCGAACTTTCCGTTTTGGTTAGAGGAGACCCAATGTGCAACGGTGAAATAAGGACTGCACTCGTTCCTTCTTTTAGTGCCCTTCAACAAAGATAGTGGACTTCTTTGCTGTAGCCACTGTCGTGAAACACACGAAACCATCTTTGCATTAAATGAAAGTATGTTATTTGACCAAAATACCCCTGTAAAGTTAATTGGGTGTGACATTTGTATGTACAAATGTGTCTTTCAACTTCAAACTCTACTACCTACTTCACAGAACATTTATTGATCCTTGATAGTGGTGGCAACGAGGAGATACTTGACCTCTCTCTTCCTTAACATTAATTTTGTGAACCAAAAAGGCGCGAACGACAACCACCGCAAAGGTTTCTTGCTGAAGCATTCAATGGCAGACCAGGTAGGTGAACTTGGCCTTTAATGCTTTCGCCTTTTTATTAATGGTTCATTATTGTCATCCTATTGGCTCATCACATGATTAAATGCACCATGATGGTTATCTTTTCACCAAAAAATCTTTATCAATGTTTTCAACACAAGCAAATGAATGCCCAGCCCGCATAACACTTACAAAAAAGGAGGACAAATGGTACATCACACATGTCAATGAGAAGCACTCCCACGATCTTAGTCCGACCAAGTCCAGGTTGTTTCGGGGAATTAGGATGATGAATCTACGGGTTAAAAGGTGTATTGACTTGAATGTTGAGGCTGGTGTCAGGACAAATAAAACATATCAATCATTAGTTCATGCTGCCGGAGGTTATGATAATATTTTATTTGTTGAGCGTGATGTTAGAAACTACATTTCTCAACAAAGACGTGCACTAGGAAAAGAAGGGGACGACCAAGCATTATTGAAGCATTTTTCACGCATGAGAGAATTGAATAAAAATATTTTCTTTGATATCGACATGGACGAACACAACCGCATAAGAAATGTTTTTTGGGCAGATGCTAGAAGCCGGGCTGCGTCTCAATACTTTGGAGATGTTGTATCTTTTGATACAGCATACCTAACCAACAAGTATGACATGCCTTTTGCTCCTTTTGTTGGGGTTAACCATCACAGGCAATCCATTCTTTTAGGGTGTGGGCTGCTATCGTCAGAAGAGACAAACACATTTGTTTGGTTATTTGAGTGTTGGTTACATTGTATTATCACAAAGCTCCACAAGGATTGTAATAGATCAATGTCAGGCTATGAACATTGTCATTGCGATCATGTTCCCACAGACACGACACAGGTGGTGTTTGTGGCACATAATGAAGAAAATTCCAGAAAAGTTACAAGGGTATGCCCAATACAAGGACATGAAGCGAACCATGAAGGTGGTTGTCTATGAGTCTGAAAATGTTGATCAATTTGAAACTAATTGGGGTCAATTCATATCACAATTTGGATTGATTGATAACCAATGATTAACTTCTCTATATGAGGAACATCATCGATGGGTTCCCATATATTTAAAAGGACATTTTTGGGCAGGACTGTCAACTACACAGAGAAGTGAGAGCATGAACACTTTTTTTGACGGTTACATAAATTCTATGACAACACTACAACAGTTTGTTCAACAATATCATAATGTATTGCACCACAAGTGGGAAAAAGAGAAGGAGACTGACTTTGCGTCATTGAACACTGTCATTCATTGTGGTTCACAGTCTTTGATGGACAGACAATTTCAAAAAGAATATACACATGCCAAGTTGACTGAGGTGCAGATTGAGTTTAGGTCCAAAATGAATTGCCTGATTCACCATTTTCATAGTGATGGACAAAATTGTACGTACACAGTAATGGAAGAGTCAATTCATCATGAACATATTCATGAAAGATTTTTCACAGTTTTTTGTGACAAGCAAACCAAAGATGTCCGATGTTAGTGTTTGTTGTTTGAGTTCAGGGGCATAATATGTAGACATGCATTGGTTGTTCTTGCCTAAGAAAGAGAGAAGAGTGTCACAACAAAATATATATTGCAAAGGTGGAGCAAGAATATCAGGAGAAAGCATTCTTACATAGTGACATCTTTTAACTCCAAAGAGAAACAACCAGATATTCAGCGATACGATGCACTATGCGAAAAATTTGGGGAAATAGCTGAGGTTGTTTGTGAAAATCACAAAGCAACCAAATTATTATTTCCCCACCTGCAAGCCTTTGCCAACACACATGACATGTCTCTCCCCAGAAAAGTGCACAACCTTCAAACCAAGACACCACAAACAAGTAATTCCATCAATGACAGCCTGAACCAACCCATTCGTAGCCCTATACCAGTTAACAGAAAGGGATGACCTCCAAATAAAAGATTAAATTCAGCCTGTGAGATGGCTCCAAAGCAAAAGAAGATGGTGGATAACAAGCGAATAAGTTCATCTAATAATGTCGTAAGTATTAATTTAGTGTGGTATGCCTCAACTCTCCTATTTATTACTTGGTACATGTTAATAACATTTGTTTCATGTCACTATAGTACATTGTGGATGGCAGTGCAGTTGAACAATTTAATTTTGGGGCTACCAATGATTCTGAACATAACACAACAACCACCGTATCCACTGTCAACCAACAAAACCAACTAGTTCGTCTTGCATAGAAATTAAAATGTTCAATGTTGAATGTGGTTTTTAAAGGTTTATATTGTTGAATGTGGTCAAAACAGGTTTTAAATGTTTCTTACAATGCTCTTTATAGGTTTATAATGTTCAAAGTGGTGGATTTGTGTCACTGCTGACGTCGGTAGGAAAAAATCTCACAAGCACACAGGAGTCATCATCTGCAAGTCCTGCTTTCTAATGCATTACATGAATCACATGATGTAGTTTAACAAACATCACAAAATCTCAAGACGATACCCATGTTACGATGACGGGACAAGTAGTTGTAAATTTCAGCCACTGGACTCAGTACCAAAAGATGTCCACACTTTTGGAATATTCAGTTTTATCCTTCTTCAGTTAGTCTCGTAACAATATATTTCATTTTTTGATGTACAAAAATATGTTCATTTTATACAACTATGTTAATGAATAGTGCTGCTTACCCCTGACAATACATCAGTGGTTAGCCATGTTTACCCGAACGGACAACTACTTATAAAATTTGACCACTAAACTCATTAGCATTCGTGTACACAACTTTGGAATATTTAGTTCTTACCTTCTTCAGTAAGAATATTAACATATATGTTTCAGTGTAAGAATACAGAACCCTTAGTGTTGGTTAAAAAAATTCAGACAGACCTAACAAAATGTACAATTTACAAAACTCAACAGCATTAGAGTCATTTACACATTTAAGTAGTTCATCATGAATCATAGTAATAATTACACGATTGAGACCAAATAAACTCCTTAGTTTGGAGTCACTAGAGTCCTTCTCCAGGTCAACCTGCTCTCCACCAATTCTCAAACCTAGACCAACACAAACATCAATTAATGAAAACGAAATTACATCCGACCTAATTTTAAAACTACAATCTTTCTCAACATATCTAATGGACAACTCCCTAATAACTTTCCTACTGATTTTCAATTCCTTATCTATCATTACGAGTCAACCAAATGGAGTTGCTTTTATGGAGGCCTTATGCGCATCAGTTAACATTCTATTCACTTTCATTATATACTTAGTACTGCAGCAGTGGCGGACTTGAAGACAGTCCTACATGTAAGTAAACCAATCAAGGTAAGCATGACGTCACAAAATATCTCATCAACAAAACCAATGATGCAAACTACAAATCAAACCATGTTGTCCATTTCAGTTAGTTCGTGAATAATAACATCATCAGACGTCATTGTAATGCTGCAAAAACAAAAACAAATAACAATTCTGTTATTACTCTCACAAGAATAAAGATTTGATGAAACCAAACAAGACAAAACAAGCAAGACAAAGCAAGCAAGCAATTGGAGGAGATTTGGGATTTGGTCTTGTGTGAGTGAGTGAGAGGTTGATTGGCAAAGAACCTATGCATAATTAAGGAGAATTCCACCAGCACTATGGTCTAAGAGTGATTAAAAACTAATCAAAGTGAGCTAGCTAAAGTTTGGTGCATACTGGTTTGAAATACACTGCACTGGACAAAAATAAATCGATTTCATTTTTCATTAAATCGATTTATCCGTGTCTGGCAGAACTTAAATAACTGATTTGTGAAAAATAGAATTGGGGGTTTTTCCTTTATAAAAACTGCAAGGTTTCTAACGTGCGCAAGAGTCTGAATTACAGAAATTGAGAGTCAATTCTTGAGATCACTGAGAAAAACACTTTGGGTAATTGAGAATTTCTTGATCAAAAATCAATGGGGGCTTTTTCTTGAAGAATCACTCTGGACCAATTCACAATGCCATTGGAATTCTTCAAGACTGTGCAAAGGCCTCTTCTACGCACCAATCAGGGAGTCATTCTTAACCATTCTTAATCCCTTTTGTATCAAGATATGCGTTGATTGTTTGTAATTCTTTAAAACACTTGAATGTTCGTACTGTTTTAGGCTATAGGATTTAGCCTTGTGTGTTTGCTGAATTGATTGGGGGACTGCAAGGAGTAGTTGATCAATTCAGTGGGTTTCTTGATTCTTACAAGGAGTAGGAATTGTGTGATTGATTGTAAATTGAACAATTAATTGATATAGTGGAACTTTCTTTGCTTGAGGGGCAAAGGAGACTGG
>Ga0209700_108810_pt1 | contig 12470 bp, 11 predicted proteins | sample SiratroredBW_FD_187528 | JGI IMG/M metagenome (GOLD analysis project Ga0209700, IMG submission 187528) | Root nodule microbial communities of legume samples collected from California, USA - Siratro red BW (SPAdes) (version 2) | ecosystem: Host-associated > Plants > Roots > Nodule | place: USA... | reverse complement strand
AGGTATCATCATGTAGCAGATTTTGTACTCCCTAATCATTAGTCAAATAATTAGTATTTTGTAAATCATCTGAGCTGGTGGATGAGACAGGTCCCCTTGATCGAATGTGGATTCTTCCAGCAATACTGATCCTGCTACAAGCAGGAATTTTAACCAAACCTAAGTCCCTCATTTTTGCTCTGATAATTGACAATTTATCTACCATGCCTAGAGATTCATAGATACTTCTCAAAGCTATGTAGTTGCCAGCATTATTTGGTTCTAATTCGAATAGCCGATGAGCTGCAATTTCTCCAACTTCAACATTTTTATGCATTACACAACCAGAAAGAAGGGCACCCCACATGCTTCCTGTCTCTGATGATTTCACGCTTTCTAACAATTTAAGTGCTTCAAAAAGATACCCACAGCGGCTCAGAAGATCCACCATACAAGCATAATGCTCAACAGTAGGCTCAAATCCATAATCTGAACAAATTGAGCTGAAAATGTGCTTGCCTTGATCTATCAGACCTGAACGGCTACAACTGGTCAAGATTGCCGTGAGTGTGACAGGGTTTGGCCTAAACCCTTCATCTACCATTTTCCTAAACAGCAAAAGAGATTCCTCCCCCTTTCCATGTGCCCCATAACAAGAGATCATGGTGGTCCACGTGACTAAATTCAGGAAGCGCATTGTCCTAAAAGCCTTTTCTGAATATTTCAAGCACCCACACTTGCCATACACATCAATCAACGCATTCCCAATGGCAGCATCCACATCAAAACCAAAGCTTCTCACTACATGCCCATGGACTTCTCTCACTTTCAACAAGTCCCCTTCCTTTCCACAAGCATTCAAAACGCTAGTAAGAGTCATGAAATCCACCCTCATCCCACCCAAGCTTAGCATCTGCCTAAAACAACGCATTGCATCTGAACACAAACCGGCCCTTCCAAACCCCAAGATCATCAAATTCCACGTCACAAAGTCCCTACATAACATGTTGGAAAACACATAACAAGCCTGAGATACAGCGCCGTACTTAACATAAAACTCAAGCACAGAATTTGCCACAACAACGTATCCTTCATACCCAAGCCTTATAACCAAACCATGACACATACTACCAATGGAAGCATCACCCACTCCTACAGAAGCCTTGAACAACGGGGGCAGAGTATAGCGATCAGGCCTAAGGCCACAGCACTTGAACTCACAAAAAACCACCAAGGCATCAGAGTACATGCAATTCTGGGCATAGGAGGCAATCATGACGTTCCATGGGTACATGTTCTTTCTGTCAAGCATTTTATCAAACACTTTGCGAGCTTCATGGAGAAGACCCAGTTTAGAGTACAGCAACAAGAGGTCAGTTTGGATAATGGGGTTGGGAAGCAAACCAAGGACGAAGCTTTGTGCATGGCATTGCAAAGCTGCAGAATGTGCTGTGCAACTTCGAAGCAGAAACGACAACGTTTTCATGGATTCCAAGAAGGTGCAATTCAATGTTTACGAGTATAGAAAATTTTATTTCATGGGTATTTTCACAAATCCTTGACGAGTAAATATTACCCATTACTCATATCCATCCTGATCTTGATATGTTGTCATATTTAGTAAGAACTATTATATGTAAGTGATGTCTTTATTTATATATGAATGTAATTAACATTATATACAAATTATACTAATACGTAAGTAATCTTGTAAATAAATCATACTTTTTCTATGAATCTAATTATGTACGTAAATATGATTCAAAAAGCAACAAACAAATTTCTTGTAATAGTAATAGACTCTTTCATTGTGGTGCAATTGTTTCTTGAGAAATACTAGCTTTTTAAGAGCATTTTTTAAGACTAGTTCAAACAAGGTTGCTTGAGTGACAAAATTATCTAACACAATCATAAGAGTGACAAAAAAGGGTTGTTGAAATACACGTGAATGTTTGGTATATTTCAAATGATTAATAATAATTTTCTTTTCTTTAACAAACATCTTTGCCATGTATAAAGGGTTTTTCTATTTCTTAGGAGATAGTAGAATACCGACCTAATCACCAACTAAAATTATGAGTCATTGCTCAACAAATTTTCATATTTTTGGTAAAGAAACCTATTAGCTTTTTGTCAGATGATGAACCTCGTCTAACGACATATAAACTCTCAAAGTTGTTTGATGATGATTGTGCATTTTTCAAAGATTGTTTGACAAGTGACAACATCTAATTTCTTGCACATATTATTATAAATATCATGTTATCAAAATAAATGGTTGAGCGATACATTATAGTGGACGTCAAAGGTGTCATTTTATCATCTTTATAAAGTTAACATAAATGTTGAGAATATCCTATATCATCTTAGCTTATATGCATTTAATTTGTCCAACGATATATGTCTAAATAGAATGTTAGATAAATTAAATGTGAAGCTTGTATTTATCATTGAAACATCAATGATTAATTATTATTTTTTCATGAAAATTTCATTGAGCAACATGATTTTTTTTATTACATTTTTACTAATAAGTAGAGTGGACCATTTCAAATTCTCTTCCTTTATCTTCCTTCAATAGTTTTATTAGTCACATTTTCCATAGTATCTCTCGCACTCTTATTATCTTTTTAGCATTGTTTTTATTCTCATTTCGTAAAAGTTGTTGTGTTGTTTGTTCACATATTTTATATTGTAAGATTTTATCATTTTTTTTATACTTCTCATCCCACTACCTTCTTTATCTTTAAATTTTATGTTTGTGTTTTATTTACTTTATCTCTCAATATTACATGTTCTAATCTAATTATTAATTTAGTTTCTATGACCTTTTCTTATTAATATATCCTAAAAATGTACGATAACACAAAGAAAGTAAATATGGGCCAATTCATCTCTAACCTTTCTATTATTATTTTTTATATATTTTTAGTGACCTTTGTATTATTATTTTTTATATATTTTTAGTGGACGGTGATTCCAATATGATCTAAAACTTTTCTTCATTCACTTTAAAATTAAAATTGAAGTATTGGTTTGTTATTAAAAAATGGTCGTTTTGTGTTTACTTTTTTTCCCTTCATTTCTATAGATTCAGCCTTTTTACTTTTTGGTGTTATATTGTGATGACTTCATTACTTTGCTATTGATATGGTGGTCCAATACAAAATCTAATGAAAACAATGTCCATACAAACTCTTCTAACAAGAATTCTACTACACCATGAAGGTTGTGGCTAATGAGGTCGACGGAGAAAGAAAAAGAAGGGTTACATCTAATAGCAAAAATTTAATAAATTTTAAAAGTATATATAACTCAATACAACTTACATAACAAATTTCTCACATGTACTTTATCTCATAGAATAGAAATAACATTTCATAAAGATTAAAAAGATAAAAAGTTTCAAATCAAAAATTAAAAAAACGTATTTTTAATTGAAAGATTAAAAACTATTTATTTTTTCTTATTATTTTAAACTACTTAGGATTATTTAGTTCTAGTTAAAAAATGAATGGTTAGAAATAAGTAAACCAAGAAGACTGGGACAATGAAATGAGTCAAAGCCGTAAAAACAAAGGGTTTGTTAGGCTGTCATTGATCATGACATGCATTTTTCTGATTAATAAAATATTAATTTTATATTTTATTTTTCGAAACTAAAACATAAAACAATTTAGAAAAAAAAAATGAAAAATTATATTTTTTTTCTTTCATTTCTTATTTATTTTTTTGTTTTTTTTTTCTTTGTAAAAGAAAACATAAGAAATCATTACATAGGAAATGCCGCAAGAGCAGCCTTGTTCTTGTCGTTTCTGAAAGCATTAGTTATCTAATATTCAATAAATCCAAATTATTAAAAAATTAGCTAACAAATCTAAATTGATTATGACAAACAAACTGCCCAAGCAGGCTGCTGCAAATAAAATAATAATTATTGTTATTATATCATTACTGTGACTTTGTGTCTGTTCCTATTTGTTTTTTTTTTAGAAAAATATCAAGTTTGACTTTTTAACTGTTTTAATAATGTAAAACAATTAATTAGTTTCTCAATTTTTTTTATAAGAGACTTAAGTCTTGAAAACTCAATTTATAGTTTTAATCTTACAAAAAGAATCAAAGTGACTTATATTATTTTGATTCTTAATTTATTCCAACAAATCTTATCCATGTTAATAACACGTAAAAGTAATGTATTTACTAAAAATACGATTATTTCAGTAAAACTATTTCTATAAATAATAAAAAAAAATTTCCGTGTACACTTTTCAAATTTTCTACACCCTTCTATAACCTAGTAAAAGAATAATATTTCTAATTTTCTAGTTGATTCATCTTAAATTATTTTATATTTAAAATAAAAAATATTATTTTATTGGTGCTGAATAAATGTTGAGTAGAAAATGGGATGCTTGTGTATCATCACCTTATTTTTCTTGTATAAAAAAATCTTAATCTATATTAACTTTTAGAAAAAATAATAAAATTTGATCTTCACTTATGCATTATATTGGCATAATTAATTTGATACCAGAGTTTAAAAAAAGCAGCGAAGATGTAATATATTTATTGATTACTGTTGTGGATTATTTGAAAAAAATAAAATCATATACACACATATATTGGTTCTATGAAGAGAAACTTTGAAAAATTTGGGAACAATAAATCATGAAGGAACTTATATAAAATATTTTAGACCACTTTGAACTCAAATTTACCTATTTTTTAAATATATTGTTTGACTTTTTAGTTTTATTAATGTAGAATTCAAGCTCATAGATCTATAATCCTGTTAATAAAAATAAAATCAATTTCAGTGCAGGTTAAATAATATGATTATCTATCCGTACCATTGGGATCCATTGCATCTTATTAATAATTGATATGTTTTAATTAATATTTTAAGATGATTGTAACAAATTTTATATAGATATAAAATGATCTTACGTCAAATGAATGTAATTGCTCTTTTTCAGTCAAATTCTGACAACACTAAACAATGAATAGTAAAATTTATAATAACAAACCCTCTTAGCTGACTTTCTAGAACATCATCATCCTTCATTCCCAAAATTAATTCACCAAAAACTAATAATATTTATGCCAAAATTGAATATATTTAAATGGGTTATTGACCCTTATGCATATCTATTCATTCAATAAAGACTTTTCCTACCAATTCCATAGATAAATAAACACAATACTTGTTATATTATTTATTAATTAGTACAAGTCAAAGATACCAAAGAAACTTCATTATCTTCAATCTATAAAAGAATTACTTCTCAATTATGTGTTCTTTAAAACTTTAAAGCAACATTAATTATGTTAAGCAAAAAATTTCATCTGAGTTAAAAAGGAGACCTAATAAAATAAACATTACTCATGGATGAAATGTTTGATTAAGCCCATTAATAAATATTTCCTAAACATAACAGAGACACTAACATAAATATTCAGTTGTTTTATTAATGCAAAGAAATTAATTAATTTTCTTAATTAATTAACTCTAATCTACCTTAAAAGTAACAGTACATCATTAAAAAAAAAGTCATTATGTCGTGTTTCTAGAGAAACATGCTGTCGCCACCCATTACGACTTGTTCTTCAAAATTCTTTTTTCCTCGCAATTTTCTTTCAAAGACTCAAACTTTCTTCTTCTTCATCTTCCCTCTACAACGTCTTTGACTTTAAACCTCTCCCACCCCAACACGCTTTTTCTTATTCTTCCTCAACAATCTCACACCTTTTCTCTTATATATCCTCTTTTCAACCACCCTTCTCAAAGTGTTCATGTTAAACTGCTACATATATACATATATATACATATACATTTATATATATAGTTGTTGTACAACCACAACATTAGTTAGTTAGTTCCTTAAATTTTCCAACTTTTGCAGTTTTGTTGTTTCTCCAGGCCTTCACATGTTTTCATTGTCACTGTCTCATGAATCATGGGTTCTAAGAGACCACTTGTGATCATGACACCTTCAACAACAAAAGCAACTACTTCTGATAACTACCAACAAGAACTTCCAACATCAGATTCAAGTTCCAGCAACGTCTTGCACCCGTTTGAGAACACTCTTGTTAACACATCATCACGCAGAAGTTCCATGTCCAATTACTCTTCTGGGAGCAAGAGCAACAACTCTATCCGTGAAGTGAGTTTGAGCCGTTCAGTAAGCAAATCCATACCCGTTAGGTATGGCTCAAAGGGTACAGATTCTGAAGGACTAAGCGTGTCTCAGAGGGAACTCAGAGATGAGGATGCGAGGTTAGTGTACATAAACGACCCTTTGAGAACTAATGAGAGCTTTGAGTTTGCTGGAAACTCTATCCGCACAAGCAAATACTCCCTCCTCAGTTTCATTCCCAGGAACCTTTTTGAACAGTTCCACAGAATTGCTTACGTGTACTTTCTCATAATTGCCATTCTCAATCAGCTTCCTCAGCTTGCAGTTTTCGGAAGAGCTGTTTCCATCTTGCCACTGTCCTTTGTTCTGTTTGTGACGGCTGTGAAGGATGCGTATGAGGATTGGAGAAGGCACACGAGTGATAAGGTTGAGAACAATAGGTTGGCATCGGTTTTGGTTGATGGAAGCTTTGTGGAGAAGAGGTGGAGGGATGTGAGAGTTGGTGAGGTGATAAGGATCACGGCAAATGAACCAATCCCATGTGATATTGTGTTGCTCTCAACTAGTGATCCAACTGGGGTTGCGTATGTGCAGACTATAAATCTAGACGGGGAGTCCAATTTGAAGACAAGGTATGCAAAGCAAGAGACGCATGGAAAGGAGGGGTTTGGTGGGGTGATAAAGTGTGAGAAACCCAATAGGAACATATATGGATTTCTGGCTAACATGGAAGTTGATGGCAAGAAGTTGTCACTTGGATCCTCCAACATTGTGCTTCGTGGATGTGAGCTCAAGAATACTAGATGGGCCATTGGTGTTGCTGCGTATTGTGGGAGTGAGACCAAGGCTATGCTGAATAGTTCAGGAGCTCCTTCTAAGAGGAGCAGATTGGAGACACGCATGAATTTTGAGATCATTTGGCTCTCTTTCTTCCTCGTGGCACTTTGCACAATCACCTCAGTTTGTGCTGCTGTGTGGTTGAAGCGCCACAAGGATGAGTTGAATCTGTTGCCATATTATAGGAAACTAGACTTTTCAGAAGAGGGGGAAGTGGACAGCTACGAGTACTATGGATGGGGGTTTGAAGTTCTCTTCACATTCCTCATGTCTGTTATAGTGTTCCAGGTCATGATTCCCATTGCCTTGTACATTTCCATGGAGCTTGTGAGGGTTGGTCAGGCCTTCTTCATGATTCGAGACGACAGAATGTATGATGAGGAAACAAAGTCAAGGTTTCAGTGCAGGGCTTTGAACATTAACGAAGATTTGGGGCAGATTAAGTATGTTTTCTCGGATAAAACGGGTACACTAACTCAGAACAAGATGGAGTTTCAATGTGCAAGCATCTGGGGTGTTGATTACAGTTTTACAGAGAACAGCATGGAGGGTGATCAAGTTGAACATTCTGTGGAAGGTGAGATTTATTTTACTCATCTATTCAAGTACACACTTTTTTAGTATTGCCTTTAATGCATCATGGTTTTGCATACTTGTGAAATAGTAATACAAAATGTTTTTTTTTGTGTGCTTATGTGCTCAGTGGATGGAAAGGTCATAAGACCAAAGATGAAGGTGAAAGTTAATCCAGAGCTTTTGCAGCTAGCAAGAAGTGGATTTCTCAATTTGGAGGGAAAATGGATTCGTGATTTCTTTCTAGCATTGGCAACCTGCAACACCATTGTGCCTCTTGTTATTGACTCGCCTGACCCTGATGTCAAACTGATAGATTACCAAGGAGAATCACCAGATGAACAAGCATTAGCTTATGCTGCTGCAGCCTATGGTTTTATGCTAATAGAACGAACCTCTGGACATATAGTCGTTGATATTCATGGACAAAGACAGAAGTAAGTTGAATTTTTCTTTTACTAGTTATTCTCTCTATTTCTCCACAAATGGTTACTGACAAGCTTCATATTTTTTACAATGGAAATCATGAAACAATTCGTAGTTCTTAGTCCTATGTAGTTTAAGCAGATAGGAAATCATGTCTGAATATTCTTGTTAGATTTTCATGTCTGTTTTAGTTGTCAAAACTCTTGATTGGAGAATATGCTTTATGCAGTTTATGTCTTCTTTCTTCCCATGCCACCAGATTTTACTTCTCTTTTTTTTTGGTGAATTTGAAGCTTACTTATCTTGATGGTTATGCAATAAACATGAGACGAAACCCTCTTTAATGTGACACAATGGTTCTTACCCTTTTTCTTTTTCTAATGAGTCTTCCTATTATGAGCATTCCAGGTTCAATGTCTTGGGAATGCATGAGTTTGATAGTGACAGGAAGAGGATGTCAGTTATATTGGGGTACCCTGACAATTCTGTGAAAGTGTTTGTCAAAGGAGCAGACACATCCATGCTTAATGTGATAGACAAGTCATTTAACATGGACTTAGTAAGAGCCACTGAAGCACATCTTCACTCTTACTCTTCCTTAGGTTTGAGGACACTTGTTATTGGGATGAGAGACTTGGATGCTTCAGAATTTGAGCAATGGCATGCATCCTTCGAGGCAGCAAGCACTGCTGTGTTTGGCAGGGCTGCGATGCTCCGCACGGTTTCTAACATTGTAGAGAACAGTATCAGCATATTAGGAGCATCTGCCATTGAAGATAAACTGCAACAAGGTGTACCTGAATCCATTGAGTCTCTAAGGATTGCAGGGATTAAAGTGTGGGTTCTGACTGGGGACAAACAAGAAACTGCCATATCCATTGGCTACTCCTCAAAGCTCCTAACAAGCAAAATGAATCAGATTATAATCAACAGCAACAACAGAGAAGCATGCAGAAAAAGTTTGCAAGATGCCCTTGCCATGTCCAAAAAGCTCGTGTCCACATCTACGGTTGCCAACAATGCTGGAGGAAGTTCAGAGGCAACTCCAATAGCCTTGATTATTGATGGTACAAGCCTTGTGCATATTCTTGACAGTGAGCTTGAAGAACAGGTTAGTGTAGTTCCATTCAATCTTGGATGATGTTTACTATCTACTTTACTTCATATTGATTTTGGCTACTTCTGTTTATTCAGCTATTTCAACTTGCAAGTAGATGTTCTGTTGTTCTATGTTGCCGAGTTGCTCCACTTCAAAAGGCTGGCATTGTTGCCCTTGTGAAGAATAGGACATCAGACATGACTCTAGCCATTGGAGATGGTAATTGATTTGTTAGAACTTGTCATTCCCCTTTTTAAAGTTTGATAACGTTAGAAAACATTAAGTGGTATTTTATCAGTTTGATTCATATTGAGTTGTGTAATAAATTCATTATGCATGTGTTACATTACAGGTGCTAATGATGTCTCAATGATCCAAATGGCTGATGTTGGAGTTGGCATCAGTGGACAAGAGGGTCGCCAAGCTGTAATGGCATCTGATTTTGCAATGGGGCAGTTTAGGTTTTTGGTTCCTCTCTTATTGGTACATGGTCACTGGAATTACCAACGGCTTGGTTACATGATACTATACAATTTTTACAGAAATGCTGTCCTTGTTCTAGTCTTATTTTGGTAAGTTATAATCCAACAATGTGTGTGCAAATGGTTTGGTCATACTCATACAACTCCACATTATCCCACCAACTTCACCTTCAAAAGTTTTGTTATTGGGTGACGGTGCTTTGAAACCTCTATTTCATTCAAACATGAACCAACACTGTGATTGAAAAAGATAAAGAAGAACATGGCTTTTATGTTGACTTTTGTCTTGTTCAATTTTCTCCTAAAGTATGATAACAATTGTATTTTTGTCCTTTTGGATGGTACAAGTATTCCTCTAGATTTTAACATGTTTGTAAATTTGTTATGTGTGTGTTTCTAGGTATGTGCTCTACACTGCCTTCACTTTGACAACTGCTATAAATGAATGGAGCACAACGTTATACTCAATAATCTACAGCTCATTACCAACTATAATTGTTGCTATTCTAGACAAGGATCTCGGTAAAAGGACTCTCCTAAAGTACCCTCAACTTTATGGGGCAGGACAGAGACATGAGGCCTACAACAAGAAATTGTTTGCTTTGACAATGTTAGATACTTTGTGGCAAAGCATGGTCATCTTCTGGGCACCCCTCTTTGCATATTGGAGTAGCACAGTTGATGTGTCAAGCATTGGAGATCTTTGGACTTTTGGGGTTGTTATTTTGGTGAATTTGCACTTGGCCATGGACGTTGTAAGGTGGTATTGGCTGACCCATGTTGCCATTTGGGGTTCTATTGTTGCAACTTTCATTAGTGTCATGATCATTGATGCTTTCCCCAATCTTCCTGGCTACTGGTATGCATTATCTTTTGCTCCATTCTTTTGCTTTCTTTCTTAATTTTATACCATAAAACTAATACCTGGCATTCACAGAAAGGTTATCCATATTTTTCTGTTTGAAACACTTCAGATGCAACTATTATGTTTGTTCTGCATATTATTAACATTAATAGCTGTTGTTCTTCCTAGTTGGTGGTAAATATATATATATATATATATATATATATATTTACCACCAAAGTCTAATGCTAAACATAATAGGATTCATCTTGCATTTAGTCGTGAGTAAAAACATCTAAGTGTGAGTCTAATCCCATACTGAGTAGAAACGAGGAAGTTGAGTAACATAAGAAAAAAAATTTACAAATCCAATGTTAAAATTTTAAGTTAAAGATATTGTGATTCCCTTACGTGGATCTGACTTTATTTTCATTCTTATCTGTCTTTCCAGTATTTCTTCCCTCGATCTTCCCGACAGAAACAATGCTTCTGAATTATTTACTCACAACGTATTTGTCACATGCTTGATATTTATGTTACTTTTTAAACTTCATGGAAAAAACCATGTCCTGTTCATAAGATATTCTATGTTGCCATCGTGTGCATGTTAGATTTGAAAACCTTTGCAATCCTACATTGTTTCAGCTTGTGTATGTAGAGACTAACCTTTGCATCTCCTTAACTATGCAGGGCCTTCTTCAATGCTGCAGGAACTGGATTGTTCTGGCTATTGTTGCTTGGAATCATAATAACAGCATTGCTTCCACGTTTGGTTGTAAAATATGTTTACCAATATTATTTTCCCAACGATATTCAGATTTGTAGAGAAGCTGAGAAGATTGAGTATGAGAGAGTTGTTGAAAGGGGACCAATAGAGATGCTTCCTATCTCAAACATTCCACAAAGATAAGAGAAGTGATCTTCTGTTTTTTCTTTTAATTCTTTTGTAAAGTTGCATATTCTTTAGTCTACTTCATAGTGTTTCTGTTTGTTGCCGGATTTCATTGGTTGCTATCCGAAGGATAGAGGTTTTGTTAGCACATCAGAGGTTTGTTGAATCTTTATTCTTTTACATCATAAAATTTAGCATGTTGTAAATTAACATTGATTAAAGCAGAAAAGGAAATAGATTACATGTTACCAATTATTAATATTTACATGAAAGGTTGAATTCCTTACCGGCTTGATGATGCTGAATTTATCCCTCCCTTCTGCTGAGTTTATTTTCTGTTTTGGTTCAAATTGGAGAATCACAAAGAGTTAATTAGAGTATTGATAGAGAATTGAAATTTGGATCATGTTGTGCATTGTTTGGTTAATGAAGACAAGGTGGTAGAATTCTATGTATTGCATTATTTTATTTTTTTTGAAAAGTTGTAATTATTAGGTATTTAAGAGTGAATCTAGTTTTTTAGTAAGCAGAAATGAAAAAGTTAAACAACATAAAAAAAAAGACTCACAGATCCAATGCTTTAAAGTTTTGAGTTAAAAGTTATGTATTCCCATATGTATGTTAAGTTCTTGTCTTATTTTAGTTTGATCTCTCAGTATTTTTCTTCTTGAATTTTCCCAATTAATTGTTTTGGTTTTAAGATGAGATATGGGATTACTATAAGGTGTCCTCAAATCATTCCTAGGAGCTAAACTTATAGTTTCAATGAGGAGTGTTTTGGAGTTGGCTTGTTAGAGTTATTGATTTGATCTCTAGTTCCTCCTATCGAGATGGGTAAAAAAGATTTTCTAACTAAAAAACTCAATAAAAAGTTTACATGGCCAAAATGCCTATGGATCAAGAATAGTTCATGAACAACGTTTTAAAATAAAAAGATCTTCTTTAAAAATAGAATGAAAAAGAAAATATTTTCTTAAAAAATCTTTATACTCATAAAAAATTTAATTGCTTTCACATTTGATTACTCAAAATATGAAAAATTAAATCCAAATGCATAATTTTCTAAATCTATAGTTTAGATTTTAAATTTAATTCAATTAATTGCATTATCATTTGATATGGATTACATATAAATTAGATATAAGTTGAATAATTTTTTAGATTTTTAAAATCTGAAATCAAGATAAGGTGAGTT
>Ga0209700_108809_pt1 | contig 12473 bp, 2 predicted proteins | sample SiratroredBW_FD_187528 | JGI IMG/M metagenome (GOLD analysis project Ga0209700, IMG submission 187528) | Root nodule microbial communities of legume samples collected from California, USA - Siratro red BW (SPAdes) (version 2) | ecosystem: Host-associated > Plants > Roots > Nodule | place: USA... | reverse complement strand
TATTTCCTTTTCTCTTTTTTTTTTTTTTTTTTACTTTTCTAAAAACGTGGGAATAAATGAATAAATTATTTAACTTACTTTTTTAAATATATTAATAACATGTTAAAATTTATGAGAAAATGTATACTGAAATATCTTTTTGAAATATTTCACTTACTTTTTTCCTTTCAACCTTTTGTTATGCTAAAAATACTCATAAATATATATTTTTTAAGTGACAGGTAATTTCAATCTCTACTAGTTTTTAACGTAAAAGTAACATGAGAGTTGGATTAACAATGAATGCAAATTTAATTGGACCAAATTTACATATAATCGTGTTTAGAAGTATGAAATCATGTGTATAATTGCGGAACTGCGAGTATTAATTTATCGTTATAATAAGGAAAACTATGTTTAGGATGTAAAATCAAGCGTGCTACGAGTCTTACTTCTTAATTAACAAATTTCTGCTCTAAGTTTTTTATTTTTTTTAGTAAACTGGTAATAATAGAATTGTGTTAAAAAGTGTACTGCTAATATTAGTTTTTTTTGTATCCTTATGATTTAAATTTATTTGAATTTTTTTTTAAAGTTAATCAAAATTGTTATTGCCTTTATATGTCTTATTCTTCTTAATATTTTAGTTAAAGAAATTTAAATATTAATAAATATCATTTAAATAACAATTTCAGTATCGAGGTACTTGTCATAACGAAGAAAAATACAAACATAAATGTGAATTATTATATCACACAATATAATATAATATAATATACAATAATGACCATTAATATAAAATTATTATTTATAATTAATATTATTTTAATCATTAGTGAGAAAAAGTTGTTTACTTTATATATTTAAAACATAATAATATTAATAATAAGAATCATATAAAATAATAATAAATAATCACATGGCAGTTAGTTTTTTTATAGTTTATTTTTATTCCCATTCATAAATTTTTAAAACACTTATGTAAAACTATATATACAAAATAATATACATTTCTTAATATAAATTTTAAATTTTGAGTATGAAAAAAATGTTTTACCATGTTTTCTTTTTCAGAAAGTAGGACAAGCCATGATATAACCATATTTATTATTATTTCCAATTAGTTGACCGAATACTTTTAGAAATAATTATATTTAGAGCATTTTCTCTGCTAAGATTGAACTCACCCTGTTATGGCTTGATAACATGTGCAAACATAGTGCCATTAAAGGGATTAACATAAACATGAACTTTCACTTCTTATAACAAGAATATTTTTTCTTGAGACATTTAAACTTCTTTTTTATTTTAAAATATTAAATTATTATTTATCCTTTACTAATATTCTCTTTTATATTCTAATTTTCCTTTATACAGTTTTTTTAAATTATCAAATTTATATCTGATTATTTATAAATTTGTATTCCATGTTAACTATTTTTATCTCAAATCTTGTTTAACTATTATCTGTATTTTTACTTAATTTTTGGAACCTTTTCATTTTTCTCCAAACTTGATCTACTTTTTTACTCGAATTTTTAAAAGATCACATATTACAAAAAATATTTGATATTCGAGTAACTAGTCTCCGGTGTAAGAAAAGGATAGGATTCGAGTAAAACCCTTGTTTATTACACACTCTGCCTTTTGCTTCACAACAAAAGCAAAGAACCAATGCCCAGAGCAAAAAGCAAAATCAAGTTTTTGATATGAAAATTCCATGAATAATGAAAACCAGCAATAAATTGTTTAGGACGATATGAAATATCTCATAAGAGTTTAATTCAAATATATCTTTTTAATAAAATTGATCATACAATTGGATAGATGTAATCCTCTCAAATTTTGAATACCTTCACTATTATTTTATAACGAAAACATTAATTAGTTTAGTTAACAACATTACATTTGTTAATAATTTATATTAAAAAAGAGATTCTTTAGAAAGACTATGGAAAGAAGAATCCTCCCCATTCACAATTTTGATTGACTCGATTCTTGATATTTCATCCTTTTGAGTGTTAAAAAATTAACTTAATTTTTTAATATTAGAACTAAACATGAAGATCACATAATAAAGATTGGATTCTATTGATATTCTTATTTAGATTAAGTTTTCATAATGTCTACCAATGTAAATTTAATGCAATGCTAGCAAAATAGACTTTTAAAATAGGTTATTTTTTATATTTTAGATCAGTTTCAGGGGTGAATGTAATATATTTTGATATAAATTTACAATACTTTATGTAACACCGTCTATTTTTATATTTTTTCTCAAATAAAAATATAAGATATTTCAATCATTATTAATATTGTTGGTGTTTACAACTGTTTTCGATATGATATTTTCATAAAACTGGTATGTTAATGCTTAGTATTTTGATTGATATTCTGATTTTCGTATAATTAAATATGAGATTAAAATTCTGACAAAACAAAAACAAGTCGAAAATATATTATTTATTTAGCATTGAGAGAGTGATTTATATTTTGAAAAGCTGCTTGTAACATAAAATTAAGAAGATCGAAAATAAGCAGGTTGTTTGTAAAGTATTTAGGAGTCTTGTGGTGTATCGAATAATTTGTTTTCTATAAATAAATAGATAATTAATTAGTAAGGTAATTTTCAAATGTAGTTGTAATTAGTGTTTCACATTCAAACGCCTAATGTAGCAGGATATTTAAATGTGTGACAATTGGACTGCTGTTGGGCAATTGTTTCTTGCACCCTACAATTGCTTCCTGCACCCCGTCAAAATTTCATATCACCTGCAATATTCTTAGCAGAATATTATATTTCGGAAATACTTTTCCGTAAAAGGAATTTATATTTCGGAAAACAGTTTTCTAGAAAAAGGGGTAAGGGGATGTGGTTATGGAAAATAATTTTCGTAAAAAGAAAAAACTATTAAGGAATAGTAAAAATATATTCTGGAAAATATTTTCTGTACGAGAGTATATGTATTACTGGAAAAGATTTTCCAAAATATTCAAAAAAATTGAAAAAATAATTACTTACCAAAATCATTTTCAGTCTTCTTGAAAAACCATTTTCGAAAACCAATCTCCAACTAGAAAAATACCCCTCCTCTGTGCCTTTACCCTTCACAACCCATCACTATCTATAATTTACACCACCAATATTGCCAATAATCCATCCTATCTACAACAGAAACACCTATTCATCCTCAATATTTTTGAAATCAAAACTCAATCACTTGTCTCAACTCTCCAAATCTCCAATTTTCAAGCACATCTGCAGCATCCAGCAACTCACAATCTCCATGGTGGCTCCACCAACACTCTACCCCTTTTGCTTCATTAACAGGGGTATAAAAGTCTATTCACATGTATTGAGGGGTGCAGGAAGCAATTGTGGTGCAGAAAGCTATTGCCCTGCTGTTGTTGAAAGCCAATGAAAACAAGTTCAATCCAACTGATTAGAGTTCGGCGATTTATTTCTTCACTCCTATGGTTCTCCCATCAGGTGGTTAAAGTATCAGACTATCTCTTTGCCACCGCTGCTACTTGTCATTATCACATTGTTACTATTCTTATTTATGTGTTATATTATATATGAACTTAAGGAATAAAATGTTGTAAATTGTATAATTTAAAAGAAACTTTTCAATTATGTAATAAAGTCTAAAAATAATTTTGAAACTATAGAATTCAAATACTCTTAAATTATAAATATTTTTTTTTTCTCGAAAGACATTCAAATTATGTAACTTTACAACTTTTTTTTCGTGAAAAAATAATTTCTAAATCACATAATATATAAATAAAAAACTTATAAATCTTAAAAATTTGAATTTTAAGTCTAACTTAACTTTACAAAATTAATTTTTAAGATAAAATTTGCATTCACTGGTAAAGTATTGAAGTGTCTTATCTCTAGTTGATGTAAGATTATTTGGTATATTTCTTCATATGATAACAAAATAGTCTGATAGGCCAACAATTTTATTAATATAGACTATAATACCATCTTAAAAAATAAACTTTAAATTATTATCCACCTTACAAAACCTGCGTGAAATATAGACTTACTTATAAAATATTAAAATTGTCTAAGTAGAATTCCAATACTAAATTATATAATTCAGAGATAAAAAAATAACTTATAAATTATGTAATAAAAACAAATTATGCACAAACTTCGAAGTAAAAAACCTTCCAAAGTTATATTATTAAAAAAATTATGTCAAAAAATAAATTTTAAATTATACCATTTATAAATATTTTTCAAAGTCGAAGTAAGAATTTATTTATGTTTAAGACGGTGAAGAAAAATATGGAGATAAAAAAAGAAATACCGTTAATTTTTTTCTTCCTCCACTTTTAACTTCTAAAAAGTTACCACATTTATCCTTAATCTCTTTGTATATGTGATAGTTTTTTTTCCTCTAATTATGTGTGACGACCAAAAGTGTTGATTGAATGAGATGGTGGTATACGAATGATACGTATTCATTATAATTTAGAACTATTTGATACTAGTTTTTGTTATTAATTTTGTAGCATTTGATATCTACAAGTCATTCAAATAGGATAATTCGAAATATATTTTGAAGAATTTTTATTATGAATTATACCTTTAAAAGATAAACATTGCACTTCATATAAAATCCATAATTATAAGTATGGATTCTCATTATCATTTTTTTAAGTATACATTTTCAGAAAACTTTATTAACTATGGATGAAGTAATTTATAAATTATGTTTGGACGAATAAATTTATAAATTAATTTATCAATTTTGAGTTAGTCATGCTGAAAGATAAGATGTCAATTTTAAAGTAACCAATTAAAAAATATGCCGAAAGAGTAATAAATAATGTGATCTAGAATTTTTTTTTTTTACTTTGGATCCAAAATGTATATTGGCTTATGAAATTCTAATTCACAATGTTTTCGTATTAATATGTAATTATTTTGTTTCGCAATGTTGCAATGAATGAGGAAAAAGTTAATAATTATATTAATTCTGAAGATGAATTTCCACAGACAGATGATATACAAAGAAATGCATTCACGAAAATTTAAAAATAAAATATTAATTAACACGGAAATAATAATAAATTTTGTCTTCTCTATCTTACGAAGATTTGTAAAGATATATTGAATTTTTATGTATATCTCATAATTAATTTTTATTTTAATTTATTAATATTATAATAAAATAAATATAATTAATTATATCAAAATAATAATAATAAGTATTATTAAATAATAATAAATTACTAAAAATTATTAAATAATATTAATAAAAATTAATTTATTAATTTATAATTTTATATATCAAGAAATATTAAAATATATATCTCATCTCAGAAACTTTAATAAATTTTTTATTTAAATCTTATCATTTTTTTCTTTAATTTAAATAACTTAACTTTTCACACAGATAAACTCAAATCTATCCCTCCAAATTCATTGTCCATCAAAAATAAATTCAAATATACCTCTTGTTCAATCCAAACAAAGCTTTACATAAAATAAAAACCAACCTAATATAATTAATATAATAATAAATATTGTATTTATACTTTTCTGCTTTCACAAAAATATAATATAATATAATTTAGGGGTTGATATGTTAGTTTTTTCTAGTAAAGAAATTCTAACTTATTACCTATTTCATGTTCATTTTTCTTTATTTTAGCAAAATAATTAATTAATTATTATATGAGTAATTTAATGGCTAAGTGTATAAGTAAAAAAAATGTGACAAGTATAAGTTCTAATGTATTACAAACATTAGTTTCATGTATAATGAGCAACAATTAATTAAACATAAGAAAGTGACATGAGAGGAATGAAAACGCGTTTGTAGTTTGTAGGTTGGAAGGTGATATTGTTTCTTTCTCATTTCCATTCTTTCTTTATGAACATCTAAATTTAACTTTTATGTTACTATTAAAAGTTTATAAAACAATTTTATATATAAGAATGAATTTAATGCTTTTAAAATACTAAATATCTTAGTACATATTACTAGTTAAATAATAAATAAAGTTACCCATTTATTAAAAAAATAGGTAAAGTTATAGATTTATTAATTAATTTTAGTTTTGTTTGTGAAATGTTTATTATGTGGGGTATTTAAGGTGGGTTTTAGTATGGATGATAATATTTTAACATCATTGTCTTTCGCTTTTATTTTATATCAATATATATTATTATTTTATTTATATATAATATTTTATTAATAAAAACAGTGTTAAATGGAGTAATGTGAAACTAATATTTTCATTTCAGTAGTAGGGGCACTTTTGCATGCACCCTTCCACCATTTTCTCTCTGCTCCTTCCCGCTGCAAGCTACTGGCAAATCCATTCCAACCCTCAAAACTCGGGATCGTCCCGCTTTGACTCATCGAGTTGATTTTCAGTTCCTCTTCCCATGGCATAAGGTAAAACACCTTCTTTCTCAAATTTCAGTTTTCTTCAATATTCAAACCATCCTCACCCTTATTAGTCATTATCCCACACCTTTCATTGTTCACTGAAAACGTAGTTCCTCATTGCCCTCCCCTTTTGGATTTTGCTTGTTTTGGAAAATCTGGGTCCCAGCTGAGCTGATCATAACCCTCCACCCCACTTCCGTTTCGTGATCCGGTTTCCTACGGTATAAAGATCTTCGCATCAAATTTGTGGTCTTTGATTGTTTTTAAATTCTGGGTACGTGTGAATTGTAATTCCCTACAAGTGGTGTTGGCAATTGTATGGTAGAAAACAAAGCAGGGTTTTTGAGTCTGGGTTTAGTTTTTGTTTGGAATTTTGTGTCATGATGTGGTGCATGAATCGGTACTGTGTTTGTGTTCCATTGTTCGTGTGTTTGGTATTGGCTATTGAGCTTGTTGTAGCAAAGGATTTTCAGCCTACAGATAATATTCTGCTGGATTGTGGGGGTCCTTCATCTAGTACTGATACTGATGGCCGTGTATGGATCACTGATGTTGGTTCCAAGTTTGATTCCTCCTCTTCAAAATCCACCACCGTCTCGCCGGCGGCAACTCAAGACCCTGCCGTCCCCCAGGTGCCCTACATGACAGCACGCGTGTTCCAGGCGCCGTTTACCTATGCTTTCCCGGTGGCTTCCGGTTGGAAGTTCCTCCGATTGCACTTTTACTCGGCTTCTTACTCCAATCTCAATGCATCTGATGCCCGTTTTGCGGTGACGGCGAATTCATACACGCTTCTTAGGAACTTCAGTGTTGCTCAGACCACTCTGGCTTTGAATTATGCCTACATTTCGAAGGAATTTGCCATCCATGTAGAAGGGGAAACCTTGAATGTGACTTTCACTCCGTCTACCAATGCATCCAATGCTTACGCATTTGTTAATGGGATTGAGGTTGTGTCCATGGCTGATATTTATACTTCTGATGGAAATACCATGGTAGTGGGTACAGATAGTCCTTACACTATTGATAACAGCACTGCACTTGAGAATGTTTATAGGTTGAATGTGGGTGGGAATGATATCTCTCCCTCCCATGATACTGGTATGTTTAGGTCATGGTCTGATGATGTTCCCTTCCTCTTTGGGGCTGCATTTGGAGCTACAGTGGCTGCTGATCCACATGTGAAGTTTGAGTATCCTCCGGGCACACCAAGTTATATTGCTCCACTTGATGTCTACACTACGGCCAGATCAATGGCCTCGAAATGGAATATCAACACGAATTACAACTTGACTTGGATCTTCAACATTGATTCTGGGTTTTCCTATCTAGTGAGACTCCATTTTGCTGAGGTATTACCAAATATAACCAAGATCAATCAAAGAGTGTTTGGTATATTCCTCAATAATCAAACGGCTATGGAAGAGGCTGATGTTATTGCCTGGGCAGGCGATTTTGGCCTTTCAAATTGTAATGGTGTGCCTGTGCATAAAGATTATGTTGTCATTGTTCCTGAAGCTGTAGAACCACGGCAGGACCTGTGGCTTGCTTTGCATCCAAATCCAACTTCGAAGCCCATGTATTATAATGTAATCTTGAATGGAGTGGAGATATTCAAAATTAATGATACTTCAGGAAATCTGGCAGGGCAAAATCCTATTCCTCCCCCTGTGCAAGACATAATTGACCCATCAACTGCTAGAGCACATAATCATGGTAAATCAAAGAATCATGCAGGCATGATTGCAGGTGTTGCTGGAGGAGTTGTTGGAGTACTTGTGATTGGGCTATTTGCTTTTGCTACGTCCCGTCGTCGTAGGCAAGGAAAGAATTCTGGTGCAAGTGAAGGGCCATCTGGCTGGCTTCCACTTTCTCTCTATGGTAATTCACACTCTGCAGCTTCTGCCAAGACCAACACAACAGGAAGTTATGCTTCCTCTCTCCCATCAACCCTTTGCCGTCATTTCTCATTTGCTGAAATCAAGTCCGCAACAAACAACTTTGATGAGGCTTTGCTTCTTGGTGTGGGAGGATTCGGTAAGGTTTACAAGGGAGAAATTGATGGTGGAACAACCAAAGTAGCAATTAAACGTGGGAATCCACTATCTGAGCAAGGGGTGCATGAGTTCCAAACTGAGATTGAAATGCTCTCTAAACTTCGTCACCGCCACCTTGTTTCTCTGATTGGATACTGTGAGGAAAACACTGAAATGATCCTCGTTTATGATTATATGGCATATGGAACACTCAGGGAGCATTTGTACAAGACCCAGAAACCTCCACTTCCATGGAAGCAAAGGCTTGAGATATGCATTGGAGCTGCTCGGGGTTTACACTATCTACACACGGGTGCTAAACACACAATCATCCACCGTGATGTGAAGACAACAAACATTTTACTGGACGAGAAGTGGGTGGCCAAGGTTTCTGATTTTGGATTGTCAAAAACAGGTCCAACATTGGATAATACCCATGTAAGTACTGTAGTAAAGGGTAGCTTTGGGTACTTGGATCCAGAATACTTCAGGAGGCAGCAACTAACTGACAAATCTGATGTTTACTCATTTGGGGTGGTTCTCTTTGAGATATTGTGTGCTCGACCAGCTTTGAACCCGGCCCTTGCTAAAGAGCAAGTGAGTCTGGCTGAGTGGGCAGCTCGTTGCTACATCAAAGGCATTCTTGACCAAATCATTGATCCCTATCTGAAAGGCAAGATAGCTCCAGAATGCTTCAAGAAGTTTGCCGAGACTGCTATGAAGTGTGTGGCTGACCAGGGTATTGAAAGGCCATCCATGGGTGATGTCTTGTGGAATCTTGAATTTGCTTTGCAGCTGCAAGAAAGTGCAGAGGAAAGCGGCAAAGGCTTTGGCAGCATTGACAATGAAGTGGAGCCGACGTATACAGATTCTAAAGGAAAGAAAGACTCTGATGCAATGGCGGGTTATGATGGTAATGTGACTGACTCCAGAAGCAGTGGCATTTCAATGAGCATTGGAGATAGAAGCTTGGCTAGTGAAGACTCTGATGGGTTAACCCCAAGTGCTGTGTTCTCCCAGATCATGAATCCAAAAGGGCGTTAAGGTCCTGTAGTAACAACAACACTCCCAGTACATACAGAGTCAGCCACTCAAATTCTGTGGTGCAATCGGCTTTCACCAAATTTGAATGTTACCCGTTATTCATTATTTCTATTCATTTCTATGGTTGTTTCTGATTTATTAGGATTATGTAAGTTGTAATTTGTGACCATGTTTTTGTAAAGATTAAAGAAGAGCAAACGTGTTGTAACGAGGTTGCTATATCCGAATTTTTGAAACCCTTCCTTTCTTCCCAAGATCGACAAAGACGGTCAAAAACAAAGATCAAGTGTTCCTTTCACCCTTTTCTTAGTTGAATTGTTTTGTTTCTGGTCTAAGGTAAACTCATCAAATTGTAAACAAACTCAGGATTCTCTACTGGTTTGTAGGACTAAACTATGATTCTACGAAAGAGTGTCTTCTATACCAAATCATGCAGGTCAAGTTACTATGCAATGTGTTGATTTTTTTTATCTTATGGTGTGACTCAAACCAAGCATGCTCATTGTCATGGACATGATCAACGGATTATTGATAAGAATCATCATTATCTATCTAAAAATATCACTACTGTAAGAATTTTATGGATCCTACTAACCATGAAAGAACTTTAAATATCATAAAACCAATCCTGAAATATGTTCAACAGGGACAACGTGTGGAAGACTTAGACACGGTATAACATTTTTCAACCATCATATTTTTTATACACCTATTAAAAAAAAACTTTTGACGTTTTGAACAAAAAGAGGTTATGAGAACTAAAAACTTTGTAATTTAGACCAGTCACACATTTCAACAATACACGAATGACGGTGGTTCTCACACCATAGTTTATTAAAATGATGGGTGTTTAAACTATAGTTTATTAAGAAAAATTATTAAAAAAATTTAAATGGTCTTAAACTCAGATTTGGATTAAATGTAATAATGCAAAACATCCATAAAAAACATGTGTCATAAAGACAGTGGGTCTCTTTTTTTGAGAAAAAGAAAAGAATTATTATGTCTAGAAGAAACATGTAAAACTTGTTTTCCGAAGTACAAAATTAAAGTCCCAAAACTCTTATATAAATAAGAGTTCGTAGAAAATTTGAAAAATAACAAAAGTTGTTAACCAACATGTAAACAGAAAAAAACTAAAATCACAATAGCTTTCCTTAAGCTTATTAACTAAATTTGTGAAGAATTATGGTTCAAGGGATTTTCTGAATATGTCTACAAGTTGCTGCTGATGAGAAGAGATAGGAAGAAGATGAAACACACCAACTTGGAGCTTTTCCCGAGTAACATGGCCGTTTATCTTTATATGTTTGGTTCGTTCATGAAAAGTAGGATTAGAGGCGACATGCCTTGTAGATTGATTGTCACAATAAGGAATAACATAAATCATGTTGTGCACCTTGAAATAACTTAATAGATATGTAAGTCATTGTATTTCATTGACCTGAGAAGATGATATGGAAACATTGATTTTTCTTTTTTTTATTTCCAGCTCATAAGAGATGAGTCAAGAAATATGCAATAGCTAATAGTAGACTGTCATGTGTTCTGACATGTAGTCCAATCAGAATTTGTAAATCCTTTAATTTGCGAGACAATATTTTTAGAAAAGAACCAACCATGCATTCAAACGTTCTTAATGTATTTAACGATCCTTTGAGTAGAGTGATGAATGATAAGAGTATTTGAGAATTGTCTAAGAATACGGATTCTGCTAAGTGTTTTTCATTCTTTCATTCAATTTTTCTTTTTTTAAGCAAAGAAAGAGATAAAATAAGTTTTTCTTTTTTTATGGAAAAGCAAACAATTCCTTCATCAAGCAGCTGGACAAAATTTTAAGCAACTTCATTGGCCACGTCACTCTTCTTCAACAATATAGTTGATTGAAGCAATGGTGATGTATGTGTTAAGCATCTTCCATTGATATACTCTTAAGATCTATCATGATTCTTTTCTATTTTCTTATTCATCAATAATCTAAAACCCTTAGTCATAAACTATTTAAAAGAAATATTCCCAAATGTTTTGTAAACTATTTCAAAAATGTACACTCTAAAAAGCTATTTTTTCCCTTTTTATCATTTCATTTTCTTACAGAAAGAGAACTGTTTTATATGATTACTTGGATCTTGCGCCATTTTTGCGCCCATGACAGCAACGATTTCAAATTAACAAAATTCAAATGCTGAAGACACTTACAAAAATCACCACACATGTGAATGTGAATTTAATGACATGTAATAAACATTGGAGGGGCACAGATACAAAGGAAGAAAGCTCAATTAAGGTGTGAAAACCAGAAAATTAATGGAAGGAAAACGTATCTCTTCCTTAGCCTTTCATTATCGTGCCTTCTAAGGCAAATACCAAAAGGAGTCAATTTATTATAATAAGTAAGAATAGTACTGAGTTTCTCCATAAAGAGAAAAGCATGAAAACAAATTAAAATTAATTTATAAACAAATTAAAAATAGAAATTTTGAGAATTTTAGTTAAGTTATAGGATTTTTTTTAAGTTAGTTAAGTTATAGGATTTTTTTTAAGTTAGTTTATATAAGCTAAGTTTAATTTATAATTTTTTTTTCTGAAAAGTATTTATTAAAAATGGTTTAAATAAATCCAAAGTCAAATAAAAGCAAAGCCTAAAGACCAAGTGCAAGCAACTTGGACCCATAAACTAAGAAAGTAATGGTGGGTGCATGTAGTTTGAAGCATGAAGCTTGAAGACAAACATTACAGAACAAAAATTGCCATAACAAGATTGTTGACATTGTTGGTAGCATTGACTTTGTGGCTTTAAATTTTCCTAGAACTCGTTTGATTGAGACGTGTATGGCTTCTTATATGATGCACAATATTCACAAATATATTTACCATTCTAATCTAAGCATAATTTGTTATGCATTTCCCTACCCCAAAGAGATGAGTGGATTTTTTATTTTTTATTAATAATTGTATTTATTATTTATTAATCTTATTTTAAATAAATTAATTATAA
>Ga0209700_108806_pt1 | contig 12481 bp, 9 predicted proteins | sample SiratroredBW_FD_187528 | JGI IMG/M metagenome (GOLD analysis project Ga0209700, IMG submission 187528) | Root nodule microbial communities of legume samples collected from California, USA - Siratro red BW (SPAdes) (version 2) | ecosystem: Host-associated > Plants > Roots > Nodule | place: USA... | reverse complement strand
CATTGGAATAGCCATACAAAAGTTGTGGTGTTTTCTGAGGACAACAATCCACACCCCAACAAAATTGATTGTCCATGGTGGTTCACCCCCACAAATGGGGCGAATGGCATGTCGTACTTGTTGGTTAGGTAAGTTGTGTCAAACGATACAACATTTCCAAAATCATGACAGACAGCCCTACTTCTTGCATCTGACCAAAAAACATTTCTGATGCGGTTGCCTTGGTCCATGTGAATTTCAAAGAAGAAATCCTTATTCAATTGACACATACGGGAGAAATGATTCAACAAAGCCTTTTCCATCACCTTCTTTACCCAGGATGCGTCTTTGTTCGGACACATAATTTTTAACGTCTCGCTCCCCAAATGGAAGGTTATCATAACCTCCAGCCTGATGTACTAACGATGCAAAACTTTTGTTCAACCTCACACCAGCGTCATCGTTCATCTCAAGCGTTCTCTTAACTCTCAAGTTGATTTTCCTATTGCTACGAAACATCCTTGACTTCGTAGGACTGAGGTCGTGAGAGTGTTCCTCGACAAAGAAAGTGATGTACCACTTGTCCTCTTTTTTAGTTACTATAATTCGGGCTAGACAATTCAACGCTTGGGTTAGTTGAGTCTGCATATCTGCAGGGATAGCTGATACATAATTTCCCTCTCTTGAGCATACTAGAATGAAGTACCTCAATTCGTTGTCCTTCCTTTCTTCGAGGATCTTATATCTTATCCTCATACCAAAACCTTTTCTAATACCATATTGGCGGTAGAAGGTCATGACTTCATTAGGACTTTCAAAACACATGCCAGCTCTGGGACAGCTATCATTCGCTTTATCCAAACAGTCCTCGTTAAGTTCAGTGGACCTCTCACATTCTTCATCCAAAGTAATATCATCCAATGACAAAACATAGTTCTTGAGTGAACAAATGACCTGGAAATAAGATTGAATAATTATAAAAACCCCACAATATTTAAAGACTAACACAACCGGACATTGTTGTCTATGTTAATGAACCGAAACCCTAAACTTCGAATATGACAACGACATTATAGCACATCATTTATGAGTGATGTAGGTCAGAATGCAACATAAATGGTTTTATTTACAAGTACAATATCAACCAACCAACACATGTAACGATTGTTCCATAGTTATTACCATTAACTTTGAATATGACAACGACTTTAAAGCACATCATTTATGGGTGATTTAGGTCAGAATGCAACACAAATGGTCCTACTTACAAGTACAATATCAACCAACCAACACATGTAACGATTGTTCCATAGTTATTACCATTAACTTCCAATGCAATGCAATAAAACCAAATGCACCAACCTGGTTTTCCATTCAATGCGGTAGCTGTAACGGTGAGGAGGTGAAGAAAAGGTGACAAACTGTTTCCCGCCTTATGTGTCTATAAGAAAGAAAGAAAATGGGAACCAACCAAAACCACGAGCATTGATGGTGCTAAGTATACATTCGACAAGCATTAAATGTATGGAAAAGTTGACAATGACCCATGCAGAAAAGTCTTAACACGCAAGGACAAACAGTAAACGCTTTGTCAAGTTAAATGGTGTATTACTTTAAGGGCATATATGTAAAACAACAAATGGGATGATGAATGTCGCATCACTTGTTGCGGATTTTCACTTTAAATACTTGCTCGTTTTCACTTTCACAATCTACATCTTTGTCTTTCGTTCTCGCTTCATTACAATTACTTTTCAAACTTGAAAGGAAACAAATGGAACCATGGGAGGAGCTTGACATTGATGCAAGTGACATCGAGTCATATGTTCGTCGATGCAACTCCACAACAAATGTTATTCCAGGACCAGCTGGTAACGTTGAGGCCGTTTTAGGTAATCGCATCTCCTCCCAACCCCTACCAACACAAGAGTTCCTAAACCGCATTTACGAGGAAAGTCACAATCGTGATTTCAGTACCAAGGAATGGCAGTGGGCGCAAAAGTTTATCGAATTCCATGGTACATCCATACAACCATCGTCATGTCATGCTAACACACTTACTAAATTGTTTGACTGTACATAAAATAATTTGACCTTCTTTTATACAGGATTGCTCAGTGAACAAAATGTTGACCATGTTTCAACATTGGCAAGCATTAAAACTATATTGTCGTCTGGTGGTACACGCTTGACCTTACTGGCTTGTGTTGTGAAGGCAGTTAAACCAAATGGTCTTGGAGACCTGTCAATAACGGTTAAGGTACATCATGTGGGGAATTTGGTAGGTTCATTTAACACTGAATTGAAGATATTTAAACACTATTTTTTCAATCAATGCAGGACCCAACAGGAACTGCGAAGGCTAGTGTGCACAAGAAGGTTCTCCAACATCCTGAATGTCGTCGTGACATTGAAGTTGGATGTGTCTTAATACTAAAAAATGTAATGTTTTACCTAAACCTACTTATGACCAATGGTGTGATCTGTGCTTCAATTGAATAAGTTATTTGATTTTAGGTTGTTGTGTTCAGCCCAAACAGGTTGAAGTTGTTCAACACAAACAAGTTGAACTTCTACTTAAATATAACACAACGAAATGTTGTGAAGGTAATTTCATATTCTCATACGTTATTAATATATAAAATAAGGACAATGCTAACCCACCCGAACAACTGCAATCTTGTAAAATGATATGGTTTTTAGGTCTTCATATGTAATAGTTGTGAGCCCACAGACGAACTGGTGCGTGCTTCGAAGCCAATCGTAATAGAAGAACCATTAATAGGTAAACAACCATCGTATTGTGCCTTGACAGTCTATGCAGAACATTGAACACACATTAACCATAATGTGTATTTGCAGATCCAAACATCGTGCAAATGTCGGATGCAGCTCCCACAGCCAATGACAGTTAAGGATAACAATGACATGGGATCGAATTCCATATGTTTAATGTCGCCATACTATATTTACAGATGTCAATTAATATTTTAGACACCACCATTTGAATTCGATCAAAGTGACAATTTCATTGTTTTTTGCTAAATTAATGTATCATGTTTGTGTGCTTTGTTGTTGCGAACATCTGAATACCCAGTGTAAATGACTTGACATCGTAGTGGTTCGCTTAGTTAGTATAAGTGGTTTGTCACGTTAAGATGTGCGACACCTATATTCAACCCCTGCATGTCCAGTCATTCATTCATCCATCCTTGTCTTTTATGTGGTTTGCTCAGTTAGTATAAGTGGTTTGCCACGTTCACAAGTGCGACACCTATATTCAATCCCTGCATGTCCACTCATTCATTCATCCATCCTTGTCTTCTATGTGGTTCGCTTAGTTAGTATAAGTGGTTTGCCACGTTCACAAGTGCGACACCTACATTAAACCCCTGCATGTCCACCCATTCATCCATCCTTCTCTATGTGGTTCGCTTAGTTAGTAAAAGTGGTTTGTCACATTGGGAGGTCCGACACCTACATTAAACCCCTACATGTCTACCCATTCATCCATCCTTGTCTTTTATGTGCTTCGCTCCGTTAGTATAAGTGATTTGTCATGTTCACAAGTGTGACACCTATGTTAAACCCCTGCATGTCCCACCTATTCATCCATCATTCTCTATGTGGTTCGCTCAATTATTATAAGTGGGTTGCCACATTCAGAGTGTGACACCTACATTAAACCCCTGCATGTCCACCCATTAATTCATCCTTCTCTATGTGGTTCGCTCCATTAGTATAAGTGGTTTGTCACGTTCACAAGTGCGACACCTATGTTAAACCCCTGCATGTCGCACCTATTCATCCATCCTTCTCTATGTGGTTCGCTCAGTTAGTATAAGTAGTTTGTCACGTTCACAAGTGCGACACCTATGTTAAACCCCTACATGTCCACCCATTCATCCGTCCTTGTCTTCTATGTTGTTAGCTCCGTTAGTATAAGTGGTTTGTCACGTTCAGAAGTGCGACACCTACATTAAACCCCTACATGTCCACCCATTTTATTCATCTTTCTCTTCTATGTGGTTCGCTCCGTTGGTATAAGTGGTTTGTCACGTTCAGAAGTGCGATACCTACATTAAACCCCTGCATGTCCACCCATTAATCCATCTTTCTCTTCTATGTGGTTCGCTCTGTTAGTATAAGTGGTTTGTCACATTCACAAGTGCGACACCTATGTTAAACCTCTACATGTCCCACCTATTCATGCATCCTTCTGTATGTGGTTCGCTCAGTTAGTTTAAGTGGTTTGTCACGTTCACAAGTACGACACCTATCTTAAACCCCTGCATGTCCCACCTATTCATCCGTCCTTCTCTATGTGGTTCGCTCAATTAGTATAAGTGGTTTGTCACGTTCACAAGTGCGACACCTACATTAAACCCCTGCATGTCCACCCATTCATCCATCCTTCTCTATGTTGTTCGCTCAGTTAGTATAAGTAGTTTGCCACATTCACAAGTCCGACACCCATATTAAACCCCTGCCTGTCCATTCATCCACCCTCAGCAAGGTGGTTCGCTATGTAAACGTATGTGGTTCGCTATGTAAATGTATGTGGTTCGTTGGGTACAAGTTTTGGACAGAACTATTTAATTTAGAATATTTCACAACCAATTCATTATAAGCCAACTAAGTACATCGACTAACAAAATAACAACATTGTTTCCTTTACAATATACACTTGAATTAACTATTAATCTTTTACAGTACATTTGTTCGATGAATGTTATTGTCATGGGTCACCCATCTGCCAACTAACTCTTCCCTGAAATGTTGAATTTCTTTCTGAAAATAACAATAAACACATCAATTTGTACATTAGGTAAATCAACCAACGACATCAATGTCGTAATAAAAGATCAATACAAACCGTTGAGTATTTTGGCATTGATTGGACGTCAAACCTACAAACACCATCCCACATCTCCATTTATTTAATGACAAGTAAACCACAGTCATGGCTGGATATTGTCAACCAACATCAGTCAACACAAATACAATTGCAACACTTACGTAAGAAAAACATTAACCAATTGATTTAAATTTACCAGTTTTGTTGTAAGGGTACGTCATGCTCGATGACTTTTAAGGAAATGGAATTTTTTATTTCAACTTTCTCCACCAATGCAAACAACAACTCAAGGCGGTATGCCTGCCACCATTAACAAATGATTAATACAATATAACATGTCCTAAAAAAGGGTCATTTGTCATGTAATTCATTCATCCACAACGAAGAGTTCATGAACTTACCACTGCCTTGTCAATGACCTTACGACTCTTATTTTTGAGTCCAAGGGATTTAAGAACATATATCTGTCTACTGCGACAGTTCACGGCGTAATACCACCAATGATCTTCATTAACCGATGGGACAAAAATCTACAACAACAAAAACAAATCATACATTTCACCAACTTGTTTAATATTCAACAAACTATTGGGTATTGGGGATACCAACTTACAAATTCGGCACGGAGAATATGTTCCAGACGACGGAGCATTCGTCGTGGGAAGAATGATTCATAATCCTTGTACTCCCAAACACACATTTCTGGTACTTTGTTGTTTCCCCTCACTGTCCGTTTCTTGATGTCTTCAATAACCGCAGTCTACAAAAAATTAAATTCAACAATACGTCTTACATTGAAATTTAAAAAAAATAACAGTTTAACATACCGTAAAGAACGGATTCAGGCAAATCCGTTTAATCACTCTTGAAGTTTTTAATTGTTCATACATTAACATACTGGTCACAAATAACATAACCTGCAAAGATGTTACAATTAAAATACTGGTCAAAACTTAATTGTATAATTTGACCTTACATCAAATTATAAAATGAAGCAAAAAAATGGCTTTACCATGTTATCCAATTTCGCTTGAGGCTTCAGCAACATAAGGTCACCTTTGGTAAGCACATAGCGGTCAATAGTGATAACTTCACTACAAAAACAAAAACATAACATGTTTTAAGAATTTTCAACCGTGGCGATTTCCATTCCTAACAATTTATAAACCAAAATACATAATATCAACATACCGATTGGTATCGTCTTTCTGATATATCACACCCCTATAAATCTTTCCAAAATCAAATACAAGGCTGGAAGGGTCAACGCCAGTCATGGGCATCAAAAGACTGTCATTCCTGTCAGGCATGTCAGCCATGCCAGGGCTTACACTGTCGTGAAGCTTGTTAGCAGCAGTTGTCGTCGGTGGAGTTGACGATGATGGTCCCGCAAGCCCTTCGTTCTTTGCACTTATCAAATGCTCTTGTATGTATTGAAGTCGTTCTTCGATGGCAGCTATCCGGTGATCATTAGCCGCAAGTTTCTCTGTGGCATGGAGAAGTTCCTACCACACAGAACCATGGCCATCATCTATGCCCTTCCGACCTGAGCTTGAGGATGCGGAATACTTCAGGGCTTCACACACTATGTCAATTCACTTTTCCTCATCGGTGAGTGCCCAATCCCAAACAACCTACAAAAACATTACATGATTGTCGTCAATAATAACATAATTTACAAATAACATATGAAATGATCAAACTGTAAACAATACCTGATTATTTAGGAATGCAGATTTAATTTTTGAGGTCCTCATTATAATAGCAGGCCATTTAATCATCTGTGGGAAGGAAGAAGTAGATCATATTCCCAGGTGTTGTACTGCCCACACCTGTTGCATACAATGCTTTCTTCAAACAAATATACTATAAGAAAATAATTATACTATATGCAGACAAACATACAGATCACAACTTCCAATATCATACGCCAAAACAATTTTACTCACCTGCAGTAATGCGATGCATCCAGACACTTGCATGGCAACATTGTTTTTCTGGTGATTGTACAACTCAGAAGTCCATTTTAAACTCTGAACTAGAAAATCATAAACAGCTGCCCCCCAATTGTAAATATATAAATTGTCTAAGTTATCTAAACAGGCAAAAGGAACTGTAGTAATGGTCCTAGAAGAGCGAGGGAAATAAAAAGTACAAAATGCAAGTAATATGTACAGTCTGCAAAAGTCATCAACATTTTCTTCCCTATTTACTGTTATGTCTCTGAGTTTGGCTAGAATAGTATTATAGTAATATCGTTGTCATGAAACAATTTGTTAACCACACCTGGAGCATAGTGTTCAAAGTTAACTTCCTCACCTACTACCCCCAACCCCAAGTATAAGAATACATCGAACACGGAAAATGGGACTAAATATTCCCTTATTCGAAAACAAAGATCTATACTGGACCACCTACTGACCAATTCCCTAACAACAACATTGAAATCTGAAGTGGCTCTTCCAAGCACAACAGCCACTTGAAAGGAGTAGTCTCCAGCTTCTGCCTCTGGAATGGAGACATCTCACGATTAATTTGGACAATGACATCAGTTTGCAACCTGTGCCTCACTCTAAGCTGCAATTGAAGAAAAAGAAACAAACAAGTCACAACCTTTTTAGGAACTACACATTTAAAAATCAAATCTGATTCAATCACTTACCTTGGTAGAAGATACCTTTGAAGCCATGTATTTACCAAATATAGGATTTCCGGTAGATACTTTTCTATGCAAGTATTTATTCAAAACAAACTAATATCAAACAAAATAATCCCATTAGTCACATATGTAAACCACAATCAACAAAACCAAAAACCTTAAATATGGTGTTCAACTTTATGGTTCGCTGAGTATCACTTTTGAATACACAAATGCCCCAATGATGGAACCACTAAAGTGTGTGTAGTTTTGAAACACAAACATGTGTTTGAGGGGTGGAATGTCTAAGTGCTTAGCTCAGCTCGAATAAGTGGTTCACTGTGTGTAATTTTGGAACACAAACATGTGTTTGAGGGGTGGAATGTCCAAGTGGTTAGCTCAGTTCACCTAAGTGGTTCGCTGTGTGTACTTTTGGAACACACACGTGTCTTAGTGGTGAAAACACTAAGTGGTTAGCTCAGTTAAAATAAGTGGTTCGCTGTGTGTAGTTTTGGAACACACACACGTGTCTGAAGGGCGAAAACACTAAGTGGTTAGCTCAGTTCAAATAAGTGGTTCGCTGTGTGTAGTTTTGGAACACACACACGTGTCTGAAGGGCGAAAACACTAAGTGGTTAGCTCAATTCAAATAAGTGGTTCGCTGTGTGTGGTTTTGGAACACACACACGTGTCTGAGGGGTGAAAACACTAAGTGGTTAGCTCAGTTCACCTAAGTGGTTCGCTGTGTGTAGTTTTGGAACACACACACGTGTCTGAGGGTTGAAAACACTAAGTGGTTAGCTCAGTTCGAATAAGTGGTTCGCTGTGTGTAATTTTGGAACACAAACATGTGTCTGAGGGGTGGAATGTCTAAGTGGTTAGCTCAGTTCAAATAAGTGGTTCACTGTGTGTACTTTTGGAACACACACATGTGCCTTAGGGGTGAAAACACTAAGTGGTTAGCTCAGTTCAAATAAGTGGTTCGCTGTGTGTAGTTTTGGAACACACACGTGTCTGAGGGGTGAAAATACTAAGTGGTTAGCTCAGTTCAAATAAGTGGTTCGCTGTGTGTAGTTTTGGAACACACACATGTGTCTCAAGGGTGAAAACACTAAGTGGTTAGCCCAGTTCACCTAAGTGGTTCGCTATGCTCACCTAAGTTGTTTGTTCAGTAATTTCAAATAAATGTACCACAGGATAAAACTAGGAACAGAAAACCGACCACGATCTTTCTGTTAGAAGGATGTCATTGTCGTCGGTAAAGGAAGAAAACATGGAAACCAGAAACCCAGAACACAACAATAAACCATATTTCCGCATACATGCATAACCACGAAGCATAAATAATGCACATAAACGACTTCTACAACGAGGCGCAGATGCAAACCAACAACCAAAAAGCACACCAATATATTATTCTTCAACATAAAAAAGACAACACATTCACACCAGTAACCATAAAAAGCACACGAAGAAACGATTATTAAACATGAACGAAGCACTAATACAAAAACCACCAAGAATGTTTCATACCAACAACGGATGAGAGAACACCAACGTGACGGTGGATTGGCGGCCGGAAAACGAAGGCGACAGTGGAAAAGGAACGCGACGATGGCAAAAGGAACGTGAATCTTGTTGTTTCCTCTATTCTCTCTCCTTCAGAGCAAGCGGGGGTAATGAGTGCAATTCGAAATGAGATCTGCTTTTCCCTCTCAAATTGCCCTGCATTTTCAGATGGCAAATGACAAAAAACACCCTTTGCAAAAAGACAAAGATAAACCACGTAAGCCAAAACCATTCGCGATTTCTCTTTCATTGCCACGCGAGACAACACTGCCATGTTGGAGTGTCAAACGAAAGTAAGAGAAAAACCAATGTCAAAGTAACATTTTCCTTTTGACATATTGCATCTATATGTAAAATTCACATGTTATATAAACTTACTCGTCCACAAAGATATTATTAAAAAAAAATTTCTTAAATTTTATGAACAAAATTATTGCCATTAAATTTTGTAGATAACATTTCTAATTATAGATTTAAGGGTTAAAAAGTGTATAAAAATATATAAAATTGTTCAAAACCATACGTACAAAAGTAGTAGAAAGTTTAAGCCTAACTTATTCTCATAAAATTAGCTTGTAATTGCACCTACTTATATACTATTAATTGACCTTATCTCTAATTCATTTGAGATCTTCAGCTCATCCCCCTCAGAATCCTATATTTGTGGGTAGTAGATACCATTTTGATAACAGGTCACACGATAGATGTAACAAATTTCGTTAGAATAGTTTCTGATACCATAATAGAAAGTAAGTTTCAACATAACTCATCGTCACAAAACTAACTTATAAGGTGGAGTTTTAACTTTAAATTGACCTTATTTCTAGTTAATTTGAGATCTCCAACAATAATAATATTAATGATTAATATTAATAAGAATACTAATATTAATTACAATCATATTAAAAATAGCACTAAAATAATAATAAATATAATATCAAAAGTAATATTAATAATATAATACCAATAGCCCTATTATTATTATTATTAGTAATAATATTAAAATTAATGATGTTAATAATAATAATACTTTTAGTAAAATAAGTTATTAATATTATCTACGAAAAAATTTGTAGATAAATTACCTATGGATTTAGATCTGTACGTAATGACATATGAATTTGGATCCGTATGTAATTATCTAAGGATTTTTTTTCCGTAGGTAATAAATTCGTATGTAATGTCAAGTTTACATATGAATTGGCATTAATATGTAATTAACTATGGATTTTTCAGTGGATAAAATTCGTATGTAAAATTTATATGTAATAGATCCATAGGTAAAATTCTTAAGTAATGCTAAATTTACCTATAGACGAAAATCCGTATGTAATAATTCATAAATAAATCAAGAATTTCTTGTAATAATAAAATTATATAAAAACCGATAAGAAAACAAATGTAGGGATCGGAGTCAATGCTTTAATTAAAATTTGCAATAATCCTTTAATTTATATTGTTCTTTTACATTAAAAATTCATCATCCATATATTTCATATTTAATTATTCTAAAATTTACTTTTACTATAAGTAACTTTATTTCATCAATTTTTTTTTCTAAACAAAATGTACTAGTTTACATTATATTTATGTTATATTTATTTTGCGTTATGCTCCCAATGAATATAACATAGTTGTCCATTTATAACGTGCCAAATAGATGATAAAAAGAATTTCAAATTAAATAAATGCATAATTTCACTTCAATATTTAAAAATAGTAAGATGATAAAACTGAAAAATGTAGGAACTATTCACAAAATTTTTCTTTACAAAAGCAATTACAAAGTCAATTTTTTTATTGTACATAAAAATAAATAATAGCCAAATCAATACTTTGGTGAACTTAAGTAATATTTATATTGTTGCTATTTTGTTAATTATTTATCAGCTACTTTACTTTTATTTTTGTGATTTATTTTACAATAACTGTCTGTGAAACAATAATATATATCTCCCTTTTTTTACTATAAAGCTTGTCACAGGATGTTTCCAACATGTTTTTGGTGGAGATATTTCTAAAGGAAGTTGTGGAGATTATGTTCATAGTTTTGTTTCGTATCTTAGTATCAACAAGCTTTTATAAGCTCATAATTATTGGGACGATTGAGATTGTTTGATAGAAATGCAAAAAAACTTTCAATTAACTTTGGTAGAAATATTATTTGAATTAGAAATTCAACATGAATTTCAAATTTTCACACTAAACAAAAATGAATAAGATATAAATAATATATAAATAAAAAATATAAACTTATTACCATAAGATTTTGAATTGAAGTAGATTTCTTATTTACAAGTCATCAAAATTAAATCTATTTAATATATTCATTAACAAAAAAACATACGATTCCTGGACAAAATTAAGCTCAATGGAGAATAATATGTTGATAGGTTACTTAACTTTGGAGCAATTTCAGAAAAAAAAAAAAAAGATATTTAGAGAAATAAAAAAATGAGACTTATAAAATTTTATAAGTCCTTATAAAATATATCACATTGAATTTTATATAACTTTGGAGTAATTTTATATAAAATTTAAAACTATAATATATATTACACTGAATATGACTTATAAGTATATAAAATAATATTAAGTTAAAAAGATAAAACCTGATTGTAAAGACAGTGAACTTGATCGTAGTATCTCCTTGTCTTGAAGCCTGAAGTTTCCTACTATCTTTCAATCCTGCTCTTTGGTAAGTCTTTAAATATAATTTATAAATTCTAAATTCTCTTCCTTGTATCTGCACAAATTATTTTAAGATTAATTAAACAACAATAAAAAATTAAAAAAATAATATCAATTCATCAAACTCATATTATTTTTACCTAATATTGATGCACTCAAAATGAGCAAAAGTAAATACAAACTCTTCCTCAATCAGTCTACAACTCAAAGTCTCCAAATCAAAACACGATATAAATGCACGGTATAGAAATGATGAAACAAATTTGAAATTGGAAACAAATTGAAATAATATTATGGAAGAACAAAGAGATAGAAAATAGCTATGGAATAAAAAATAAACCAAAATTTAATTTTAGAGATAAATAAGATAATACCTATTTTTTTAAACAGAAGAGTTGTTTAAGTAAATAAAAAATAATTATAGCAACCACCAACTCTCTCTCCCTAAAAAGATATTTTGTTTTATTCTAATAAAAATTACCAACTCTCTCTCTAAGATATTCTATCTCTCTAAGAATATATTATATTTTATTCTAATAAAAATCACCAATTATCTCTAAGAAGATATTTTATCTCTCTAAAAAGATATTCTGTTTTATTCCAATAAAACTACCAAATCTCTCTCTCTCTCTTTAAAAAGATATACAGTTTCGTTCTTATGAAAACCACCATCTCTCAAACAAATCTCTTTAAAGTTTCTACCTTCTCTCTAGATTTGTGATCTCATAGATTATCAGATTGACAAT
>Ga0209700_108805_pt1 | contig 12487 bp, 7 predicted proteins | sample SiratroredBW_FD_187528 | JGI IMG/M metagenome (GOLD analysis project Ga0209700, IMG submission 187528) | Root nodule microbial communities of legume samples collected from California, USA - Siratro red BW (SPAdes) (version 2) | ecosystem: Host-associated > Plants > Roots > Nodule | place: USA... | reverse complement strand
TTTTTTTTTTTTTTTAGTTTTTCTAATGTTACTAATAATTAATTGTATCACAAGGAAGAACCAGTTAATATATTGTGATAGAAGGTTAAGGAAGATAATATATAAACCAAAGAAAAGACTACCTGTTAATTAAATCAAGAATAACATCATTGTGTAAATGCTTTTCTGTTAGTTGCAACTAAGAGGGAACAAAGTTAATAACAGGAAACAAAGTTCGTAATTCGAATCAATATCTAGTAGAAATTAAGTACATTATATTAATGAATCGGTTTAACTCACATATTATAGTAAAAAATATTCTATTAAGACTTTTATATAAGGATGAACAACTCTATTGCCTCTTTTAAATTAATTTTTTTATTGCTAATAAAAGATTTATACAAATTATTTGATCAAACTATTCTTATCATATTAAAATTTATATTTAATAGGTAGTTAGTATTTTTTATTTAAAAACATAGTCATCCAAACACTAAAATTTAATTTGATTTAATTCATTTATGTTTAGCTAGGCGAGAATTGATGTACCTTATAATAAAAAATAAAGACAGATGAATGCATATGTATTTTCACTTTTATAAAGTTTATAAACTCTTAGACACTCAAAATTTCTTTGTGATCATAATTTTTTTAATTAAAAAATAATGTGGTACTTTCTCTCAATTCACAACCTATTATCATATATTTTTACTATTAAAAATTACCTCTCATATAATTATTAAATCATGTTATTAAATGGTAGTGTTTTTCTACTAATCAGATAAAACTTTTAAACAAAAGAAAAAGAAAAAGTCCCCATAATTATGTGTTGGAATTTGATTTTGGAACCACTCACTGGCACATCACATGGTGCAAAGCAAAACTAGGTGAGCCATTCCAAATGGCTCCTCTTTTCAACATGCAAAACCCGAAAACCGCCCCTTGTAATGCAATCCACCATCTTCTCTTCCTCCCACTATTACACTCCACACACACGCCCTTATAAATTCCCACACCCACTTTTTTCTCTCTCACATTACCATCACCACCAAAACACACAACCTTAACCTCTTCAAACTCAACAAACAAACCATGGATACCAACCTCGGATCCCTCGACTCCAGTAAGCCCGCCACCAACGACGTCGGTTGTCCTCCCAACGGCACCGTTTCAGTCATCAAGAACTCCGTCCCCGCCTCCGCCATCTCCTCCTCCGAGGCCACGCTCGGCCGCCACCTCGCGCGCCGCCTCGTGCAGGTGGGCGTCACAGACATTTTTTCCGTGCCCGGTGACTTTAACCTCACCCTCCTCGACCACCTTATCGCCGAGCCACAACTCACCAACGTCGGATGCTGCAACGAACTCAATGCTGGGTACGCCGCCGACGGCTACGCGCGGTGCCGCGGCGTCGGCGCCTGCGTGGTGACGTTCACAGTGGGGGGCCTGAGTGTGATCAACGCTATTGCCGGCGCGTACAGTGAGAACCTTCCACTGATTTGCATCGTGGGTGGGCCGAACACGAACGACTTCGGCACGAACAGGATCTTGCATCACACCATTGGGTTGCCGGATTTCAGCCAGGAACTCCGGTGCTTCCAAACTGTTACCTGCTACCAGGTCGATATCTCAGCCACACCTTTTGTTTTTGTCTTTTAGCATGTTATTTCATTTATTTAATTATTATGTACAACACTTGAATTCAAAATTCTGCAGAAAATTATGAATTTTATTATACTCACGCCATCCTAATAAAGTTGGCTGTTTTTCAAATACTGCTTGAATATTTTCAAAAACTATTTTTTTTTTTATTCTGATCTAATCACTCTTGATTTAAATTAGATTTTTTTTTGTATATTTTTCATAAATATAAGACATTTATTAGAAAAGTGGATTTTATGACACATGCAATAATGACAATAATATCTTTAGCATTTAATTAAAGAGAATATCTATTTTCTTAATTTCCCTGCATTCTATTTTTCAGCCAATCAGACATCATCATAAATATGATTAAAGAAATATTTTACTTATTCTAAAAAGTAAGAAACATATTACGTTCCTACGTTGAAGTGTGATTAGACATATTGTATTCAACTTTTAATTCTTTCTTATGTACGCCATCAAGATTTTCTTTGTGGTGTCTTTTTCTGTCGCTTTCAGGGGGTGCACATAAATATTTGTGAAACTAAAAATCACCATTGAACATGATACATTTACAACTCATAATAAAAAAAAAATATTCAATAATTAATTATTAATATTTTAATTATTAGTTTTTTCTATTTTCTAAGTTGAATGGCTGATATGTATTACTATATCATAGTTAAAACACAACTGTTAAGTAAATGTTTATTTCAATAAACAACATCAAAATATAATTTTTCAACTACAATTACCTCAAGTTTTAGTGTACAAGGTGCAAGAGTAATGTTGCTGCATGTGACTGAAACATGAGGAATCTACTTGAACTGAAATAAAGAAAATGCAGTTTTGTATCTTAAATTTCACGATGTCTGTGAATCTGTGATTGTGCTAAATGATTTTAGTGCATGGTTTGATAGGCTGTGGTGAATAACATAGAAGATGCTCACGAAATGATTGATACTGCGATCTCAACCTGTCTGAAAGAAAGCAAGCCCGTCTACATAAGCATAAGCTGTAACTTGCCTGGCATTCCTCACCCCACTTTCAGTCGTGAGCCAGTTCCATTTTCTCTGTCTCCAAGGTTTGATTTTGCATATTCTTTTGATTAAATAGTCAACTTGGTTTTCATAAGTGTGAGATGCTGGTTCTTCAACAGCCAGGATCAATCAAAATAGTCACTTTTTCATGGGTGTTTTACAGATTGAGTAACAAGCAAGGGTTGGAGGCAGCAGTGGAGGCAGCAGCAGCGTTCCTAAACAAGGCAGTGAAGCCTGTAATGGTGGGTGGTCCAAAACTGAGGGTGGCTAAGGCATGCGAGGCTTTTGTTGAGCTTGCTGATGCATGTGGCTATCCATTTGCTGTGATGCCATCAGCCAAGGGACTAGTCCCTGAGTACCACCCCCACTTCATTGGCACATTCTGGGGAGCTGTGAGCACTGCTTTCTGTGCTGAGATTGTGGAATCTGCTGATGCATACTTGTTTGCTGGCCCTATTTTCAATGACTACAGCTCAGTAGGGTACTCTCTCCTTCTCAAGAAGGAAAAGGCCATCATTGTGCAGCCGGACCGGGTTGTGATCTCAAATGGACCTGCATTTGGGTGTGTTCTCATGAAGGACTTCCTCAGAGAACTAGGAAAGCGTCTTCAGCATAACAACACTGCATATGAAAATTATGCAAGGATATTTGTGCCTGATGGAAAACCACTCAAGGCTGAACCAAGAGAGCCTTTGAGGGTTAATGTGCTGTTTAAGCATGTTCAAGAACTGCTGTCTGGTGATACTGCTGTGATTGCTGAGACAGGGGACTCCTGGTTTAACTGCCAGAAGCTCAAGTTGCCAAAAGGGTGTGGGTGAGTAGCACGTACAGTGTACTTGGTGTTTGCCATTTTAGTTTTCACTATTAGCTTTTGTTTTCAGTTTTGAAGAGAAGGTTTGTTGACAGGTACGAGTTCCAAATGCAATATGGTTCAATTGGATGGTCTGTTGGTGCAACTCTTGGTTATGCTCAGGCTGTTCCTCAAAAGCGAGTGATTTCTTGCATTGGCGATGGAAGCTTTCAGGTTTGTCTTCCATAACTATTTAAGCATACTTCACTCAAAAGGGTATTCTTTTTGCTTAGTTACACTCCAATAATGTTTATAATTTTCACTGATCAGAAAGGATTAGTTAGTCCCTTGTGGTATGAGGCACTATATGTGGTTCAATTCTACGTTATAAGAAGTCTTAATTTTTTTTCCTTACTCAACAATTCTTGAGCTAATTATAATATATTTTATTTAACTTGTTTGTAGGTGACAGTTCAGGATATCTCCACAATGATACGAAATGAGCAGAAGTCCATCATCTTCCTGATAAACAATGGTGGATACACCATTGAAGTTGAAATTCATGATGGGCCATACAATGTGATTAAGAACTGGAACTACACTGCCTTGGTTGATGCAATCCATAATGGTGAAGGGAAATGCTGGACCACTAAGGTTAAATTCTTATACATTCAACAACAACAACTTTGTAAATTGCAGTCTTATTCTTATACATACTCATGCATTGTTCTGAAGAGTTCATTGTTACAAAAGTTATTAATTCATACATGCCTTATTTCAGGTCACATGTGAAGAGGAACTTATTGAAGCAATTGAGACAGCAACAGGAGACAAGAAAGATTGCTTATGCTTCATTGAGGTGATTGTTCACAAGGATGATACCAGCAAAGAATTGCTTGAATGGGGCTCTAGAGTCTGTGCTGCAAATAGTCGTCCTCCTAATCCTCAGTGAATTTCATGGACATGAGCCATTACAAAGTTGATGGAATCCACATTGGGGTTTAGCTTTATCTAGTTTGAGATCTATCCTTCAAGATGCTAACGTGCGAGAGAAATTTTCCTTTACTAGTCTTTTGCATTTAATGTTTCAGTGAGTGCAGCAGAATTTATGGAACTTTATTCTTCGGGGTTAATTCACTCTTTTTGATAAATTGATGCTTCTGGATTAGTTTGATGTTCGAGTGCACCTTTTTATGGGGATTAATTATTTATTACTTCATCTCACCTTTACATACTAGAATCCGTTTGCTGAAAGAAAAAATAATATATATATATATATATATATATATATATATATATATATAATGTTAATAGTTAAATCTATTTTTTATTAAATTTTATCTTTTAATTTGCTTTCACATACCATGATTAATTTTAAATACTTATATTAAAATTCAAAGATATATAACTACGTAAATATATACATAAAAATAGTATAATTCCTATTTTATATCCAATCTGGATCTCTGTTGTTGAATTTTCAACTGCATGAATCTCAACAATCAAAATTAAACTTTAATATTAAATTATAAAACTATAAGTTAAAAATTATAAATCTTTTTTATTTCAAACTGCATGACGTGGAGTTCCTTTTAAACTAGAGTATGAAAGGTAATATTTGATTCAAAATATGATACATCTATTGGGCTTTGTTTGGTTGGGAGAGTTGATTTGAGAGATGGATTTGAAGGGATTTGAGTAGATTGTGTGTGGATGAGAGGGTTGTTTGGATTAATGGATGAATGATAAGATTTGAAGGGATTTGAGGGGATTGGTTATGAAAGTTTGAGATTGATTTGATAGATGTTATAGATTTGTTTTTATTTTTTTAATTAATATATTTCTGAAATTACTAATTAACCCTTGTGATATAAGATGGTAAAAAATTAAAATGAATTAGATTAAATTAATTTTAATATAAAAAATATAAAAACTGAATTAACTAACTACATATTTTTTAGTAGGTTGATAATGATTTTAATTAATCCAATCCGTGAACATCCTTATTTTCGTATGTTAATAATTTTATATTTAAAAGAAAATAAAACTCTTTTTAAAATGAATAAAAAATACTTTAAATAACATATTCTCTCCTCAATTTCATCATATATATTGAATCAAATAAGGAGACAAAAATATTTTTTTTTCTGATTTACTTCAATTAAACATTAAGTAAACATATTTTTATTGATAAAAAATAAAAAAAAGAATAAATAGAAAACAATATAATATTTATAATATACTTTTATTATTTCTTTTATAAAATAAACAATTTTTAGTGATTTAATTATTTCAGGTCAATAATATAATTATAAATGGATAGATTGTATTGAGTATGAGTAGATTGAAGGGAGATTAATTATATTATAATTGTTTTGGAAAAAAAGAAAGTATTACGAATGAAAAAAAATATATAATTATTTGAAATCAATTATTTGAAGAAATAGGTATAAATCAATTTATTTTTCATATATAATATATATATTGTTACAAACCCTAAACCCAATTAAAGGAGTGTTTTGTAATTTCTAAAGTCAAGGGTATTTCGTAACTTCTACTTCATTTACAAGGACTATTTCGTAATTTCACTCTTCATCTCTTCAAATCCCTACAAATCTCTTCAGATGAGCGAAGATAATCTCTCCTCATCCATCCTACCAAACAACCTTCACCCTCTCAAATCCATCTTCTTGTTTAAAATCTCCTCAAATCATTCCAACCAAACAGAATTTTAGTTATTTTATAACTAAATTTGTGTTTTCATAATAATGATTGTATATTATATATTATACTTTTTTTTATTTCTTTTATATATCAAATTTATTTAATTTAAACTAGATTGAAATGTATTTTGTAACAATTTTATATTTAAAACGATAAATAACATGAAAATTGCTCATTTAAAACCCTCTATTTTATTCTAGTTATACTCCTATATTCCTTAAAATTACAATTGCATCAACTGCTGTGAATAAAGAGGCATATTTTATTGCAAGACGTTGGTCAAATGGCATTTCAAAATGGATGATGTTATTTTACCACTACTTACATCTTCAACACCCATATAACAAACAGTAGTGTTAACATAACTTTTTCCTTTCAAAATTTGATATACTTTTGTTGAAAAAAGTGATAGACATGAGTACGAGGGCCAATCTCCTTTGTGAAGACAATGACAGGTGTTTCAAATCTTAGACCCACCAAAACAATAAGATAAAGTAAGAAACAAACATAAGTTTGTTTGTAATAGGTCGTACATAGATTTCCATAAAGTGAGCATCATCTATAACTATTTGTGAGGGAATGAATGAAGAAGGGTCCGTAGCCGCCGGAATTGAATGCATTTGTCTGTTGGCGAAAACTGGGGAATACAACTTGGCCTAAACATTATATTAACTAATTTGTCTAGTAAAATAATATGCACTTTTATTGTTTAAATATTAAATAATTGATAGTATATTTGATATATTGTAGATAATTTTATGTCTTTTATTTTACATTGTTGGTTTGCATCTTGCAATAAATTTGGGAAAGTAGATTTGAGATAAGAATATAGGAAAAGTTAGATTGTTTAGAAAAAAAATAATAATCATATTTAAATAGAAAGTTTATAAATGATGTAATAAGTGTTATAAATATTTTAATTTCTTAAATAAATAAAATTGTAAGATTATTTTTGGGTTAAAAAATAATTTAAATAAAATATGATTAATTTATGTGGTGTAATTGAGTTATTTTTTTGTTCTTCATTGTTCTTGAAATTAAAATTAATTTATAATAAAATTTATATAATTTTTTTTGTTTCATTAATGAAACATTTTCTTAATTTGTAATATTAAAATTTTGTCTAAGTGGTAAAATTAATTTAAAATAAAATTTAATTAATTATATACATATGGCATTTCTGTATTATAAGAAAATTATTTTCAGTACGATTTATCAAATGAGTTTGATATAAAACTTATAATTTTTAGAGATTGTTGATACATGCAATTTTTTTAAATTGTATTGTAAAAATAAATAAGAAAATAAATTATTTTAAATGACGTGAATCTTTTCTTTTTCTTTGAATCTTTTGTTGGTTTTTTCATAATATTGTTTTAATATGAGTGTTTGATTGTCATTAGATTATTTTTTTAATTTTAATTTTATTTTATCATTCTATACTGTGTATTTATACGTATGTCTTTATATAAAGACTTGGAGTGGTAGATTGAGAAATTAGAGTTTATGTTGACTATTTGGCCTTTTAAGTGCATCAATATCACGTAAAAATAATATCACATTGATGAATTGATCTCAAAATTTTTTTATTTTTCAATTATTGTTTAATTAATTTTAGAATAATTTGTACAAATTCAAGGAAGAACATTAAAAAAATTTAGAACTATTAAAAGGTCTTTTGTCATTCTTCTTTGAAAGGTATAAAGAAAATAGATTTAAAAATGCATTTATTTCTGCCTAAGAAATTGCTTCTTAAATGGATGTAGAGCTTAAGTTTTGTGAAAAAGCAAATTAGTCATACAAAAAAAAATAATTTAGTGAAAATATTGAAAATGAAGTTATATATGAAATCACCTCAAGAGTCATTTAGAATTGATTATTTTTTTTATATATATTATAGATAAAGCAATTACCATACTCCAAAATAGATTTGAACAATTTAAAATATATGAAGATATTTTTGATTTTTGATTTAGTATTAAAAAATTAAAGTCATCGGATTGTGTGTTTTTGAGAGAAAAATGCCTAAACCTTTTGAAAAATATTTGAAACATGATAGTTTATTGGATTTTCATGACTTAGATTTATTTTTATAATTAAATAACTTAAAGAAAATTATAGGATTAGAAATAATAAACTAATTGACATTCGTAATTATATAAAAAGAATAAATTCTTTTTCAAATACATATATAATGTATAAAATAGTGTTAACTATTTTTCAAAACTTAAATTAATAAAATCTTATTTAAGATCAATACTTTATTGTTTATTAAAAATATATTTTAAACGAAATTAATTATGATAATTTAATAAATAATTTTGCATCACAAAAAATAAAAAAATAATTTTTAAATAAAAATATGATCATTTTAATTATTTTATTAATTTAAAAAGATCTCATATTTTTAATTTAGTCTTAAACTCTGACCGATATAATGGTAATAGTTAAATATATTTTCTTTTATTAAATTTTATCTTTTAATTTGCTTTCACATACTATGATTAATTTTAAATACTTATATTCAAATTCAAAGATATATATACGTAAATATCTACATAAAAATAATATAATGCATATATTATATCTAATCTGGATCTTTTCAACTGCATGAATCTCAACAATTAAACTTTAATATTAATTTATAAAATTATAAGTTAAAAATTATAAATCTTTTTCATTTCAAACTGCATAACGTGCAGTTCTTTTTAAACTAGAGGTGCTCTGTCTGTGTCTCTCTCTATATAAAACTATATAAAAGAGGAAATATTTGATTAAAAATATGATACATCTCTTAGTTATTTTTATATCTAAATTTGTGTTTTCATAATGATTGTATATTATGTTTTAGATTTTTTGATTTCCTTTATATATAAATTTTATCTAATTTAAACTAGATTTAAATTGATTCTGTGACAATTTTACATTGCAAACGATAAATAACATGAAAATTGCTCATTTAAAAACTTCTTTATTTATTTTATTCTAGTTATACTCCTATATTCCTTAAATTACAATTCCATCAACTACTGTGAATAAAGAGGCATTTTACTGCAAGATGTCGGTCAAATAGCTTTTTAAAATTTCATATAGTTTTGTTGAAAAGAAGTGATAGACACGAAGGCAGTCTCCTTGCCAAGACATTGACATGTGTTTTACATCTTAGATCTACCAAAACAATAAAATAAAGTAAGAAACAAACATAAGTTTGTTTATAATAGGTCGTACGTAATAATCTAAAGATAGCTTTCCATAAAGTGAGGATCATCCATAACTATTTAGGAGGGAATGAATGAAGAATGGTCCGTAGCCACCGGAGTTGATTGCATTTGTCTGTTGGCGAAAACTGGGGAATACAACTTGGCCTAAATATTATATTAACTAATTTGTCTAATAAAATAATATGCACTTTGTTTAAATATTAAAGAGCGGATATTATATTTGATATAATGTCGTAGGTTACTGTTAAGACTTTTATCGGACAAGTGTACCGAGTTACAAGCAATATAGATTTATAAAGTAAGGATGTCGATCCCACAGAGAACAGTTTTGTTTTAAACTTTAGCGTCACTACTCACTAAGTAAGTAAAGGTTTTACGAAGATTTGATGATAAGTTGAGTCAAGAACGTAAAAGAACAATTAAAAACAAGTAACAATTAAAAAACGGAGTTTGCAAGATCTAGAAGGACTTTGGGATTGAACTTCATTTCTTTCCCTCATTCGTATTTTGGAATTGATAATAAAATGCAATATTCGTAACTACTCTCAATTGGTGCACAAATTAAAATCATTCACATCGATTCCTCTGATATGAAATTCATAAAGAAATCTCCTAAACACTGATTCCTCAGCTATTTAGTAAATTACCCAGCGTTAAGAACGGATGTTATACGCAATCAATATATCGAAACCTATCCCTAGTATTCCAATATATCGATTATTTTCATCTAGGTCGGAAACTCAAAAATACTTTCCAGTTAAGTTTAAGAATCAAAATTGAGACTCTATTGATCAAAATAAAATCAAGCATTAAGCATAAGATGAAAATAACAATAGAGTAGAAACTAAATATTATATTTAAAATCACCAAAATACAAATGAGTTCAAGAAGTTACATTCAATCCCAAAGTTGTGGAACTTAGCTACTCATAGTAGCCATTACACTTCAAAGAAGAAAGATTGCCAAGAGAAGAGCAGGAATCCTCAGTAGTTCTTGTTCTTTTCCGCTTTTTTTTAGTTCCTCCCAATCCAGATCCCCTTTCTAAAACCCTAAAATTCCTTTTAATGCATTCTTTCGGGTTCTGGATAAGTGACTTTTCGCTCGAGTGAAAACACCTAGCTTGGGCACAAATTTGATGTGCTCTCTGGACTGATCTCGCCCAGGCGAAACCATCCTCGCTTGGGTGAGATTTTGATGTGCTCACTGGACTGATCTCGCCCAGGCGAAACCATCCTCGCTCGGGCGAGATTGCCTCGCTCCAATGTCGCCTGGGCGAATCTTTAGCTTGAATAACTCTTCTTTTCAAATCTTTTCTATTTCTTCTTCTCATGCAACTTCCAAGCTCTAGTTTCCTTCATTCTTATCACCTAAAATTCACAATAATTAAGATCAAATATCTTTTCTTGACTCATAACTCAAATCAACAAAGTAAATCCAAAAACTTTCAATTCAGAGATGATTATTATCATAACGATCACTTAAGCCTACAAAAACTCCAATTTATAATGTATAAAAAATACTAAAAAATAGTACTTATCAGTTACTTATTTCACTTTTATGTTTTTTAGTAGTAAACTTATAAAATAAAAGTTGGATTTCATGAATTAAAAAAAAATAGTAAGTTTTTAGTAGAAAGTTTGTGAAAGATGTGATATATGTAATAAATATTTTAAATTTTTTAAATAAATAAAATTATAAGATTACAAATTTAGTTTTGAGTTAAAAAATAATTTAAAATAAAATATGATTAATTTATTTGATGTAGTTGAATTAGTTTTTTTTGTTATTCATAAAAATAAGCAATTACACATTTGCTCTTGGAATTAAAATTAATTTATAGTGAAATTTATGTAATCTGTTTGGTTTTATTGATGAATATTTTTTTAATTTGTAAGATTAAAATTTTGTCTTAAGTCGTAAAAATAAATTTAAAATAAAATTTAATTAATTTATGTATATGACATTTTTTTGTATTATAAGAAAATTATTTATAATAAGATTCATCAAGTGAGTTTGTCAAAAAATTTATAATTTTCAGATATCCTTGATATATGCAATTTTTTAAAATTATATTATAATTTTCAGATATCCTTGATATATGCAATTTTTTAAAATTATATTGTAAAAATAGATAGGAAAAAAAATTATTTTAAAGAGTGTGAACAAAGTTCTAAATTTCATTTTACCTACATAATATAATAAGATAAAAAAAATACTTAAATAACATTAAAATAATAATACATTTAAAACTAAATAGATACATTCGTAGAGATATAATGACATGTTAATGGGAGAGTCATCAATTTGGCTTTGCACTTGGTTCGTTCTATGGTGGACTCCTTCAAATCGTCTGTCCATATGTATCTGGAAATGATCTAATATGGTGTTCATATATGTATACAAATGATCCAATCTGGTGTCCATATGTGTTTGCAAATGATGCAATATGTTGTCCAAATTCATATTCAAATTATCCAATCTTTGGTTGATATGAATGCTCAAATTATTTAATCCTTCCTGCAACTCTTGAAAACCAATATGTATCTGGAAATGATCTAATATGAAACAAATTTTTCACCATGATAAATTGTTTCAAACCTTGATGGACCAAATCATTTTGAAATGTAAATTCATGTTGTTAAAACTAGGACAAATTCATGACCTAAGATGATTGAATTTTTCTGGCATAAAATTGTGTGGCATAATGAACTATTTGGCCCTGCTTGCTAAAAAACTATGTCTGGTTTTGTCAACACCCAATTTCGTTCGGGCAAATAAAATTATTTTTTTAAAGAAAAAAAGAAAAAATATTAAAGTTGAATTATAGTCTTTTATTTTATATTTAAATATTTTAGAAAAATAAAATACCTTACTTTATTATTTAAAATAAAAATTAAAAAAAGCTTTATCATTCTATTTTTGTGAAAAAAAAGAAAAAAGGAAAAAATTTTGTTTCATTTTGATAATAATAAAAAAGGTAAAAAAAAAAGGAAAATTTAAGTGAATCTCAATCCCTTAGGGTTCGATCAGAAAAATATTGTTATCTGATTGGAGTCCAATTTAATGGGGATTCATTTAAAAAAAAAAAAAAA
>Ga0209700_108803_pt1 | contig 12489 bp, 7 predicted proteins | sample SiratroredBW_FD_187528 | JGI IMG/M metagenome (GOLD analysis project Ga0209700, IMG submission 187528) | Root nodule microbial communities of legume samples collected from California, USA - Siratro red BW (SPAdes) (version 2) | ecosystem: Host-associated > Plants > Roots > Nodule | place: USA... | reverse complement strand
TTATTTTAAGTTATATTAAACATATTTGTGATATTATTATTATTATAATAGTTAATAATAATATTATCAATAATGTTATTACTATTAATGTTAACATTAATATTCTTATTTCTAATATTATTATTATTATTAATGTTATTTTTATTAGCCGTATTAATATTAATAATAATATTAGTATTTTAAATTTTATTAATTTATTATTATTATTATGAATCTTATTAATATTGTTTTTATCAATATTATTAATATTATTATTGATATTATTGATATTATTGTTAATATTATTATTGTCATTTTTAATAAAAATGATAATAATAATAATGTTATTAATAATAATAATAATGTTATTAATAATATTAACATTAATAATTACAATATTATCATATAGATTGTTTGATATAGTGGTTAAAGGCTCTCTTCAACATTCAAAGTTTTTCAAGATAAGAATTAAAGCAAAAGAAGAGAAAACTCTCAAAATTGATTCACAAAAGAGAATTTCATTGAATCTTGAAAAGTGATTACAAGAGATGATGGATACCTTATTTATATAGCCTATTACCACAATCGAGAGAAAGAAAAATAACTAAAAAATTAAAAGTCATGGATTAAGTAAGATGGTTAGCTTCTTTAATTCAAGTGAGGCAAATGGGGTAAGTAAAAAGCACATAGAAAGTTTCTCAATTTAAAGAGACATGTGAGGTAGTTATAATATTGAGGTACACTTTAAAGTGACATATAGAAGTTAGTTGAATTTAGAAATTTTTGTCCAAAACACTTAAAAGAGATATATAATGTAATTCCAACCTTCATATAAACTTAAAAGTAACATATAAAAATAGTTATAACAATCTATTCACATACCTTTTCATGTTTTCAACCATTTACTCTTAGATTATTTATAAATTTCTTAAATATCTTTTTGCATTAGATTCTTCTTCAATCTTATTCATATCATAATTAATATATATATATATATATATATATATATATATATATATATATATATATAATATTTTAATTATAAGAGAAGTGATAATATTGGTCATAATAAAAATAAGTGACGATTAAGAGAATTTTCGGCCAAGTCTTTTAATATTATTTTAAAGTTTAATTTATATTATTTTCATTAAAATTACACTATATTCAATATAGAATTCATTTTTGAAATAAGTTAATAATTAAAATAATTAAAATTTATTAAGTAATTATATAGGAGTAGATTTTTTCCTACATTATCGCTCTTTCGAACTTTACATAAAATTCGTTTTTCTAATTTTTAATTTAAACTTTCACAAAATATTTAAAATTTTTTATAATATATAAAAAATTAGTTGTTAAAGAAAATATGTTAGATGTGATAAAATTGTTATATTTATTGAATATGGGTATAAAAATATTTATATTAACAGTTCTTTATTCTTACATAAATTTTAAGATTGAGTTTTATATGCTTAAAATATCTGTCACTTTACTTGCATTACATATATTCAATTGCAGACTTCTCTAGGATTGGGAGGTGCAGATGCAGTTTTCGAGAGTAAAATATTTACGTACATTTAATATTGTTTTTTATTTATTTATGTTATTCTAATTTTTTTGTCAACTTATAATTTTTATTGGTTAGATTCTCTTGTGTTCCTATTTTCAGTTCATTCGATAACATATTTGTTATATTTATTTAGCTGAACCTCTCATTCCAGCTCATATTTATTACTAATAATTTAAAAATGTCCATTGGATTGCAATCCTCAATCAAGTAAGTGAAGTAACACGAAATTTTCCAATGTTAAGACTTGAAGGAATCACATAAAAACATTAGTCTATGAAATAATCAAATGAAAAGAGTAACACAGCTACGCGACAGCTACCTTTGCGAGCTACTTTGCACTTCTCTTGTTAGAAAAAAGATTCTGAAGCAATGATACAACAACATGTGAAAGTGACAGAAGTGCCAACAAATTGTAGAACTGCCTAGTTTTCATTTATTATATATCATCGTCGTTAATTTGATATATAGGGTAAAGGAAAATTTTTTCTCATTTTTATAATATGGATAAATTTTTTGTTCACAAAATTGAGTAAATCGTGTTTTAGTGGTATGATATTATGTAAAAAAAAGTTGAACTAAAGAAACCGTGATTAGAAAAGATGAGTTTAATTAATTTTAGTTAAAATTGTGTCAATGATACAATTTCAATAGAAAAGAATATAGTTAAAATTGTTATAATATGATACAATAAAAGAAATAGAATAAAAACAGTGTCAATTTGACATAATTTTAATGAAAAAATACTATTAAATTAATGCTCCAATTTAATTAATTATTTTACTAATGTATGCATGAAAATTAAAATATCTAATTCATTATCACCACTGCATGCATGACATTACCAAATTAATGTACTAAATTAATTAATTATTAATCCGTTTATGTGTTAGTTAATCTGTTAGAATTAATGTATCAAATTAATTAATTATTTTATAATGAGCTATTAATGTCATGATTCTAAAGAATCTTTTTTAGAAATAGGTAAAAATGTTTCCTGATAATCAATGTCATTTTTTTAAGTATAACCTAGATATAACTATGAGAGTCATGTTTAGTCTTAAACACCCATTTATAACCAAATCTCTTACATCCTTAGCAATTTCACAAAGTCCCAAATACACAATTATGTGTCATTAATTTAATTTAAGCTTATCCTTCATAGATCTATCTAACAATTTATTAGACTTATCACCATTCATAGCTTCTGAAAATGAAATTTTATTATTATCAATACTTAAGTCATTTTTCTGACCCTTTAGATAATCACATAATCATCTGAAATAGCAGATTCTCTCTCCTTTTGAGATCTTTTTAATACTATTTCGTATGGTTATTCTACTACACGTTCATTGTTAACTTTGGATTCATTAATTTGTTCTTTTTTTTATTATTGTGTGGTTCATTAACATGAGAAACAATTTCTTCAAGTAGAAGTACTAGTTCATTAAAAAAATTCTACATTACCTACGGAAATTACATACATATAAAAAAATCCAGATGTAAAATTTGCATTACATATAGAGTTTTACATACGAATTTACATTCGTATGTAAAATCAGCATTACATATGAAATTATCTACGAATTTGAATTCGTAAGTAAAATCAACATTACATACGAATTTTTACATATGAATTTGCATCCAGGATATATTACATACGAATTTAATCCATATGTAATATAATATGTATAAAAAATCAGCTTTACGTATGAAATTACATACGTATTCGCATCTGTATATAAAACTAACATTACATACAGAATTTTATATGTGAATTTGTATCGAGGATATTACATACGGATTTGTATGTAAAATAAATATTTATATTATTCTTAAATATTCCTCTTCTTATTATTAATATTAGTATATTAATTATAGAATTTTTAAGCATAATAATAATAGTCATAATAAGAATGCTTATGACAACAAAATTGATTAGTGATAAGTTAAGTTTTGTAAATACATGTGGGATTTGATTTTGAATCACACTTGGAGCATATTGTCAAAACTATTGTTAAAATTAACTAAAATAATAATAAAAATAATCTTAAAAAAATAAATATAATAATAATAAAAGTAGGATAGAAAAGTGATAGGAAAATTTAAAAAGAAAAACTATAAATAAAATTTGTTAAAAAATATTCATTATCAGTAAATTACATATGAAATAATTCGTATGTAATTTCATCGGTAAATTACCTACGAGCTTATTACATACAGATCATCCGAATGTAAAAACATTACATACGAATTTTGTATATATGTAATTTCAATTTTTTTTGGTAGTGGTTAAAAGAACTTGTACTTTAACTTCCTTAATCTCCATATTTCATGAAGCTTCACTCCCACTAGTTTCACCATTCTCAATGAACCAAACATTTTCAATTTTAACAATCCTTGTACTATGGACAAGGCAATAAAATATATACCCTTTTGATTTTTATGGATAATCAATGAAATATCCAATAATTGTTCTTACATCCAATTTATTTTCCTATGGATTGTATATTCTAATTTGTGCCTGACAACCCCAAATATGCAAGTGTCTCAAGTTGGGTTTCCTACCTGTCCACAATTCAAAAGGTATCTGAATTGTCTTATTGGAACCCTATTCAATATATACATGACAATTTTTAAAGCGCACATCCACAATGATACATGTAAAATGAATTATTTAACACGCTTCTAACTATATCCATTAAGGTTCAATTACGCTTTTCTGACACACTATTTTGTTGTAGTGTACTTGACATTGTGTATTGAGCACAAATACCACATTTCTCAAGGAACTTAGCAAACGAACCAATGTGTTGTCCTTTATCATCATATCTTTCATAATATTCACCACATCTATATGACCTAACAACTTTCACCTTTTTGTCTAATTGTCTTTCCACTTCATTTATATAAATTCTCAAGGCATTCACTGCTTAAGATTTCTCATGCAGTAAATAGACATACTCATAACATGAAAAATCATCAATAAAAGTGATAAAGTACTTCTCTTTATTGAAAGAATTTACATTAAAAGGTCCATATATATTGGTATGTATAATTTCAAGAAGTTGAGTACTTCTTGTAGCTCCTTTCTTTGTGTGTTTTGTTTGTTTTCCTTTAATATAATCTGCACATACATTTAGATTAGTAAAATATAATTCATAAGAATTTCATTATTTACTGATCTTTTCATCATTTCTTTGAAAATATGTCCCAAATGCTCATGTCACAAGTAAGAAGAACATTTATTCACTAAACCATATTTAGTGCCAACATTATGATGCAATGTCATAAGAGTTTCAACATATAAATTATGAAGATTCAATTTATATAAACAATCATAAAGTGTATCAGATCCTATCATACAAGTATGCTTAAGCAAGCTGAAACAACCATTCTCAAACTTAAAAGAGTATCCAGCAACATCAAGTTTAGACAGGAAACTAAATTCCTAAAAATACTAGGTACATAACAAGTATCCAACATGTCTAAATGAAATCCAGTGTCAAGGATTAAACGATAAGTCTCGACAGATTTCACTGGAACCTTCTCGCTATTCCCATGAAGACAAACTTTTCATTTGGATTTATGGTTCAGGTTAAAATAAACCTCTGCATCATATTAGAAACATGAGTCGTACATCCAGAATCGATCCACCAAGTAATATGGGGAACTTTAGTTAAATTTTATTCAATACATACATGAGCATTATATTCACCTTTCTTTTTGAACCAAATTTTATGTTTTGAGCAATCCTTTTGGAAATCTCCAGTCTTCCCACATAAATGACATTTTTCATTATTTCTTCTGGATCTTTGCAGAGAACTTTGTCATCTTTAATGGCTATTTACCCTTTCCATGTTTCTTATAAACTTTCTTTCCAACTCCTTGATTATTCACATGATGGATGGAGTGGTTTCCTTGATTTTTAAGTCTGGTCTCCTCCTAAACTAACATATTGTGCAATTTATGCACATCTCATTTATCTTTTCATAGTATTATAGTTCATTTAGAAATGACCATACCCAGACGGTAATGAGTTCATAATGAACTGTACGAGAAAATTCTCATCCACTACCATTCCAAGAGACTTAAGTCTTGATGCAATATTTGTTATCTCAATGACAAGTTCATGCGTAGTACGAGAACCATCAAATTTTGTGGTGGTCAATGTACTCATTAGTGTTCCAGCAAGAGACTTATCAATAGTTTAGGAGTGTTCTTCCACAAGTTTAGGAGTGTTCTTCCACAAATTTTATAAATTCTCTTACACTTTTAGTTTTGGAAAGAACTAACTTAATATTACTTGCTATACTCATTCGCATAATCATCAAACTAATCTTGTTTGACATTTCCCAAGCTTTATAGTAGGTTTCTCTTCAATGCTCGTAACATCAGTAATATCAGAATCTCAGTATGGGTCTTGGAGGGAATTGGATATTAGTTCAATTAATAGTACACAATCATGGTGATGGCGTGATCTAGCTAAAGTATGAAGTTAGCTAAGGATAATTGGTTTGATGGAAGAATCAAGTAGATTGTGGGGGATGGGAAAAAAGTGAAGTTATGGGAGGATACTTGGGTTGGTGATCGATCTTTAAAAGATACGTATCCTAGATTATTCTCTATTTCTGAACGTAAGGAAAGCACATTGGTAGAGATAGGGGCAGAGGAGCAAGAGAGAATCCTGTATACATATCTGGATGGAATTTAGGTTGGAGAAGAGCAGCTTTGGACTTTAAAAGTGGTGCCTTTAGCACTAATGTGTGTTTGGAGAGTTTCGTTGGATAGATTGTCCGCTACTACCAATCTTTTTAGAAGAGGTGTTTAGTTGGAAAAGTATCTTTGTCCGTTGTGTAAGAGGGTGGATGAGACAATTCAACATTTTTTTATCAATTTGTAGTGGTGAAAGAAGTGTGGGATGTTTGTGAGAGATGGGTTGGGATACTATCTGTTAGACAAGAGTCCGTTTTGTCTCATTATCATCATTTTCAATTATCGATGTTAATCACAAAAGGTAACCAATTATGGAAAATATTATGGGTGACTATTGTAATTGAGACATGGATTCATAGAAATAAAGTGGTTTTTAGAAATGAGTTTGTGGATAGTGTGAAGATCTTTAGCCTAATCCAGATAAGGGGTTGACACTAATTAAAACATAGAGTAAAGAGAGCTCAGTTTACTTATTTTGATTGGATCTTATGTCCGTTACATTGTTTGAAATATTTATCTTAAGAGGTTGTAAAGCTCTCATTTGTTCTTCTCACCTAGATTGAGTTGTGGTTGCTAGTAAACAAGCATAGCCACTGTAGATGGGCCCTTCCAGGATTAATTATGAAAGAACTTCATATGATATGAAATAAATTATGAGTTATTGTATTTTATAATTTTAACTTGGTCTTTATGTGCTTTCTTGTGTATTTGAGTATGTGAGAATTTTTCTTCTTCTTGTAATAGGGTTGGAGCACCCCTAAAGTTCTCCCATTTATATCATTATTTTCCATTCTAAAAAAAAAATAGTAGGCTTCTCAACTTGGAAAATCATATCAATATCCAAACACCTAAGTGAAATTGTACTTGTTGGCTCCAATCAGAAAAAAAAAATTAACCCATTAAATGCTGAAACAAAAATAGTTTGTGAATATAAAGATACAGGAACATATATTGCATTTAACACATGCCTAACATTAATACTTTGAGTTATACATTAAATATATTAAATATATTGTACAGATTCAGATAATAAACAAATATTATATTTATATACATATTAAATATTTTTCTTTAGGTGATACATTAATACACAAAATATAAAAATATAAGGATGTTAATATTAACATTATTTGATAAGAAATATGCAATAATTAGAAAAATTTTATTATCTTTGGATATATAAATAAAACTAATAATGCATACTCACTACCAGTCATATCCATTAATTATAAGAACAATTAATCAACATTTGGGTGATTTACAAATGTCACTACAAGAAAAAAAGTCATTTAAATACCAATTTTAGCTATCAAATAAAATAGTTGCTAACTGTGACTAAAATAACTACTAAATTAGGTTTTAGTTGCTAAATAACTATAAAATAAAAATAATTATTAAATTTAATAACCAATTAAAGATAGTTAATATCTAATATTAAGTACCAATATTTTAATCACTTATACTATTAAATAATTAGTATCTAACACCTTCATTTTATTTATGTGTTTTGATTGTTTTTGTGAAATGAAATTTTGATCTCCATTTTTGGACACACATTAGTGGAGTGGTAACATGTTGATGAAATTACAGGGTATTCTAATTATTACAGTGTTTTTTAGAAATTTAAATTCGTTTGTAATTATAATGCACTTTCATTGAAGCCCTAAATTTTGGTTTGTATATATTTTCTTTAGTTATCTTTTAAAAAGTAAATATCTTATGTAAAAGAAAAATTGAACTTAAAATAAGATTACGTGGAGATATACGAAGAATCAAAATGAAGGTAGCACTAATAATCAATTCAAGATACAGTCTTTATGATTATTCATGCTTGATATAATAGCATCCACTTGGAGTGATCTAATAGCATTCATATGCAAATAAAAATTTGAATTTCAATTTGCAAAGAAATAAAGTTATGATGTAATTTTGACAATGATCATGATTTGTTTGATGTTTTCTGAAAAAGATGTTAAAAGTTTGAAATAATTTATATTAAAATTTGATTTACTTGAATACATTAATTATGATGTTAGTCATTACCATTTTGTCTTATTTATAGACATTGGTTATTTGATGACATAAGTTTTTACAATCTACATATTATTATTTAAGAGTTACTGTGCAGAAAGTTTTTATCAAAATTTCTACAGACCATTTCATGTATTGAGTGATGAACACAACATTCTCTAACATTTTTTTAATGTTTTTTGTGCAATATCTTCTAAAGCTTTCCCTTCTCATGTTTGACAAACCCTTTAACGATGCCGAATCAATCTACCGGATTTGACTTATAGTCTTCTCCATACATTCCAATAATATAATAAATATAATCTGAGATTAAATGACAAATCATAGTAACTTAGACTTGACAAGTGTCCAACTCTAAACTTATACTTTTATTAAATATTGTCATTTTGTTGCAGTTTATCTTTAAAGATAAAAGACCACCAATGACCACAACTGTCAGATGTAAACATTTCAAAAGCTTGTGCCAGGTGATATTTCCTTTTGAATAGTTTGGTGTTTGTTCTGAAAAAATATTGTTTTGAAAACCATCTTTCTCAGCACGAGGAAGTGATTTTAATATTCTGAATCTTATAGGTTCTTTGAAGGTGAAGTATAAAAGTTTTGATGTAGCGAAAGTATAAAAGTTGTCATCTATATTTTCGAACTTCTTTCACCTATAATAAAGTTAAATTTCATTTAATCTCACAAAATATCGTAGCATCTAACCTCAAAAACAGATTATTGTTAAGGTTATATCTATTTAAATTAAGTTTCATATTCTTTTTAATGCACCATGAAAGTGTGAACACTAATCATTAACTACTTTGTCCATTTATTTCTTTTAAGTATTAGTTTCATAATTTATTTTTTAAGTCCTAATATTTATAAGTTAAATAAATAATTTATAAGTTATTTTGTCAAATTTTAAAATAATATGAAAATAAAAAATTATATGTATATATATATTTCAAAACTTTTGATAAAAAATATCTGTGAATTTTTTTACAAAAATATTAATGTAAAACATATTTACAAATCTAATTTGGCAAGAAAAGTTTGTTTGAAATTAATTTTATATAAATAATTATTTGCAGATTTAAAATTTGTAGAAAATTTATTTATTTATTTATTAAATATACATCTGAAGTAAAAAGTATTTATTGTTTTTAAGTGATTTTCTTTTTGTAAAAATTGAAATGTTTTGGGTGAAATTTCTTTTATATTTTTTTGCACAATTTTTGCAGACACTTTTGGTAAGAATTTCCATAATAAATTTATAGTAAATTGCTTATAAATTAACGTCTGCAATATATATATATATATATATATATATATATATATATATATATATATATATATATAACGCAAACAAAATGGAACGTAAAGTTACAAAAGATTGGGGGCAATCAACCCCAAACATCAAAGAAACCTATAATAAGGAATTTTGGGCTTGTTTCTAAAGCAATCCTTCTTAATGAAGGAGGGAGGATATCCTATCAAGCAACCCTCTTTACATTAATAAAAAAATAGCAAATAACGGAAAATGTAGTTATAACATATAAATAATTTTTATTTATATATTTTTGTTAAAATATATTTCATAACATCAAATTGATTAATAGAATCTATCTTAAATTAAGTACAGCAATATTTTTCAGGTATTTATTTCATTTTATAGAATCTACATGTGATTTTAAAATAATTTAATTTTAAAACTTACATTTTATTTTTTAATTATTCACATATTTAATGTAAAATAATGTTTTTAATTTAGAAACACTAAATTTTCACACAAAATTTTTTCAAACCAAAATTTATTATTTTATATATATTAAAAAAAGTAGAAAAATTGAATTGAAATTATATTATATCCCCTAACAACTTCAATTTAAAAAATAATTAGCAACAAATAAACTTAAATCGAAATGGTGTTGAGACAACTTTTCGAAAAGAAAATTTGAAATGAAGTTGTTAGAGTAAAGGATAATTTCTGTATAAATTTTCAATTATCATTAAATTTGTGTTTACCTATAAGGATTTTCAAGAAAATAAGTCATATTCTACTAGCACAAGTTACACATTTTTGTAATTTTTTTCTCAAATATGTTTATTATGATAAAATCAGTACAATGTTACATATTTTTGTAAAAATTTCAAATAAATTTGACAACACTTGAATTGAAAGCATTATTTAGAGCAACATCATAAAAAGTGAAAATAACTTACAAACGTAATAACTTTATGAATAGAAACATTTAGAACTTCGACTTAAAATGAATGGGTTGTTGGTTTAAGGTGAAGTGGTACTTTCTTTGAGACAACAAGTCCAAATATTTCATTCATATCTATGTCTTGGGTATCAGTTTCTGGCAACTTCCAATCAAACCAATAAAGAAGATTTGCAAGCATATACTCAACAGAAGCAATGCCAAAGTTCATTCCAGGACATCCTCTTCTTCCAAAACCAAACGGAATGAAATGAAAGTCTTGACCTTTAAAATCAACTTCACTATTTTCAAATCTTTCTGGCAAGAACTCTTCAGGACATTCCCAAAAATTAGGATCCCTTTGTATTGCCCATGCATTGATATATATCATTGTTTTTGCTGGAATATCATATCCTTTCAGTTTTACACTAGACCTGGTTACTCGAGGAATCACAAAAGGAGCTGGAGTGTGTTTTCTTAGAGTTTCTTTGATCACACACTTTAAGTAATGCATTTTTCTAACATCCCTTTCTTCAACATTTGATTTATGGCCTACAACTGATCTCACTTCTTCTTGTACTTTTTTCATTATGGTTGGATTTCTTAACAGTTCAGACATAGCCCATTCTAACGTCGATGAAGTTGTGTCGGTGCCTCCCACAAACATGTCCTAAAATAATAGAAATTAAATTTTCATGAGATTTGAAGAATAAGATGGTGGTCAAATGTAAAGTAAAAGCTTTTAACATTGTAATAACTTAAAAAAAAAAAAAAATACTTTGCATTCTATTTTTCAGCAATTAGTATGACGAAATTAAAGACAATGTTTTGGCAAGAAGGTCCAAAACTTAACGATCTTTAACAATATATCATTCTAACAAATGTTCCTTCAAGGATGTGCCAGAAAAGATTTCAATGCTTATGAAAAAAAAAAACTTAAATTCTTGCCATCTTTTCTTAAGAAAAATTGTTTATATAATGAAATTGTAAGAATCTCATAAATGAAAATAAATTTAATGCATAGAAACCTTGCAAGGATACATAAGATCCATGGTTTTGTAGAGATCACATTTCCTATTGAAAGAAAAATATATTTGACATCCACCAATGAAAACAATAACCATTTGCCAACTAATTATATAAAAAGTTGAAATGTTTCATCTATCCAAAATGTTCATCTATATAGTTAAGAAAAAAGAGAAAGAAGTGATAAGTTTATAGAAGAAAGGAGAAAATAAGTCAAAGGAAACAAATTAATAGATATCATTAATAAAAGAGATATTTGTATATCATTATAGGAAAAAAAGTTTTCAAAATAATGAACGTGTGAAAACAATATAACAAGATCATATGTCACTCTCCAACATCATTTTCTAATTTACTGTTAGATATTGCCAAACAAAGTTAATGTTAAGAACTAAAAGAAAAAATCTCACGAAAAAAACAAAACAAAATATATCTATGAAAAATAACTTAAGTATTACTTATTCTACTTTATGAAATAAATTGTCGAAAGAACCGTATTCATATATATTTCAGGGTTATATTATACACACACATATATATATATATATATATATATATATATATATATATATATATAATATTTATATATATATGAAATATTGCAACATATAGAATTATCATATTTGAAATCATTATCTAACAATTATAAATCTTATTATTTTATTTCAAAACTCTATTTATATTTATTTTTATTATTTAAATATAATATTTTATTAAGATGATAACGATGTAAAGGAAAAAGATGGGTGTAAAATGATAATTTCCCCATGTGAAATATTTTGCTTTAGAGACAGGATGCAAATGATTTTGAAACGGAAAGAACGTAATCTATATAACGTCGAATATTAAAAAAAATAATATATTTTACAATTTGGGAATCATTTGATAATTTTTTTTTAAATGCATAGTATCATAATTCTTTTTTCAATTAAAAAGTTACCGTTGTAAAATGATTTTTGAGAGTGAATATAAAATTACTATAAA
>Ga0209700_108802_pt1 | contig 12494 bp, 6 predicted proteins | sample SiratroredBW_FD_187528 | JGI IMG/M metagenome (GOLD analysis project Ga0209700, IMG submission 187528) | Root nodule microbial communities of legume samples collected from California, USA - Siratro red BW (SPAdes) (version 2) | ecosystem: Host-associated > Plants > Roots > Nodule | place: USA... | reverse complement strand
CTATTATGCCTTTCTCCAGCCAGTTTTTTCCGCTCACATTTTGCTTAATTTTCTCTCTTTATTCCACAGAATAAATATGTGTTATATTTAAAAAATAATATATATATATATATATATATATATATAATTATAATGAATGAATCCACACAAGAAATATATTTTTAAATTATTTAAAAATTTAATTATATTAAATAAAAATTATTTATTTAAAATGTGTGATAATTGTATTATACGTGGCAAATTCGCATGATATAATTTTCAGGTAATGTAAATAAGGGTGTTACACACCCCATGTATAATTTTAGTAGAATAACACCTACCTTCCTTCCCCGCGTTTTTAATAGAAATGCCTATTTCTTTTATTTTATTTAAATTAACATACTTACCAAAACTTAAATAAAATATTAAAAAGATAAGTTTTTAAAATATTAAAATTAAAAAATTTAATTATTATTGTTCTAACTGTTAAGTCCATTTATTGTTTTATAACATTATTATTTTCTAAACATCAATACTAAATATTAACTGATTATAATTTAATAAATGAGTATTTAATTGAATATTTAAATGTAGTTAGTTATTTAATTTGAGTTTCAAGTTGGCTCATATTTTTTGTAAATAGGGTTAAAGTTTCAAGAAAAAATTAGTAGGCCATACCATTTGGCTCATATTTGGATAAAAAGATTATATTTTGCACTAAGCACACCTTAAGACTCACAAGAAAATATAAGAAGAAAATAAATGACAATCATATATTCACTAAATAGGTTAATTAATGATACAAGAAATACTTTGTGTGAAATGAAAGATAAATTTTATCTTTATCAAAACTCAAATTTTATCTTTATCAAAAAATCAATTCCATCTTTATCGAAGATCAAATTTTATCTTTATAAAAAAATCAAATGATATCTTTAATAAAATATCAAATTTTATCTCTATCAAAAACTAAATTCTATCTTTATCTTTATCTTTATCAAAAACCAAATTCTATCTTTATCAAAAATCAAATTTTATATTTATAAATTTTATTTGATTTTTGCCATTAATTATTTAGATATTTTTTTAACAAACTAAAAATACAAATTTTAATTCAAATAACAATTTTATAATTTATTATAATTTTTTCTTCAAATATCAATTTTAATATAAAAATACAATCACAAAATTATTATAATTTATTTTAATATAATTTATTATGCCAAATTTAAATTTATTAAAAAATATAAAATAAACTAATTTATCATTTTTTTCCTATTATAATTAATTAGTTAAAAAAACCTATAAAATATTTCATTTTATTTTCTTTGTATTCTTCTTTTAAAAATTTTAATTTAATTATTTTTATATTATTTTTCATCCTAATTTTAATAAATTAATAATCATAATTTTTAATAACTATTATAGAAAAAATAGTGTTATTATAAAAAACAAAATAATATTATTTTAAGAATTAAATAATAAAGAGTGTTATTGAGAGAAATAAAAAAATTAAAAGTGCTATCAAGGGAAATAAAAAATAAAAAGATATTAATGAGGTAAAAAAATCATATTTTGAAGTTGTGGAGAATGAAATCAATTTGTCAGCATCGAAGGTGGATTGGTTCTGAATTGTGAATTTCACAGGCTTTCTTGTTCTAAGAGATCCCTTATTTTTACTATAGTATCAAATATTAGTGTAGTTGTTAGAAGATTGTTTTTTATTCTGTCATGAATTTTCAATTTTATTTGTGTTAACAACTGTTGTTTTTTCGAAGAGGTGATAATTTTGTGAAAATTTAATCTTATATATTGTGAAGGTAGGAAAAATTTTACCTAACCACACACTGGGCACCAATTTGTTCTGGCTACTAAGATTTTTTATCGTTGTTAACTAACTTAAATAGAAGTTGTTTCAATTAGTGAGAACCATCTTGTTTTATAACATTATTAACTTATTATAACTTAATGGAAGAATGCCTAAGTATTCAAATATTAATTATTTAATTTGCCCTCAAAATTGTTGTTCATAATAATTGATAAATATGAAGTTAATTTTTTTAATAATTTTAACAAATTATTGTTATTGTTTCACCAATAAAGTTATTGAGTCCACATTTCTTGTAAAATAAGATCAATATTTAAATAAAGAGTTACTAGGCCCAGACCGCTTGATCCGTTTTTGGATAAAAAAATTACACTTCATACTTTCTAACACCCCAGGCTTGGAAAAAACAATTATATATTAAAAGTATCTAAAAATATATATTCTCATGTAATTATAAATTGTTTAATAAAAATATAAAAATTATATTTTTTGAGAAAAATTGTGTTTTAATATAGAAATAAATACATAGTTATAAAATGTATGATAAAATTTATTATCCTATTATTAAATTTAAATGCGATTTTAATATAAATATAGATTTATTCTGAAACAACATAGACACAAACATAGGGAAATAAGTAGGAGGAGAGTCATTTTATGAATAACATAAGAGATTCAACTATTTATTTTAAAATTAAAAAAAGGTATAAATGTAATTTAAAACCTTAGTCCCATTATTAAATCATTTAAGTTTCATAGTTTTAAGTAAATTTTAGTAAATAAATATTTTTAAATAAAGTTAGGAAAATAAATGATATTTTACTAAAAGCATACGTAAAAGATAAATATCAATTAATTAAAAATTTAAAGAAGTTTAAAGCGTTTTAAAAATGAAAAAAAAAATATAATTCTTATTTTATTAAAATTTAGAAGATGTAACCAAAAGTAACCTGATGTGATTTAAGCAGATGTAGTTTTCATTCTTTATATTTGTAAAATTACTTTTCTTCAAAAAATGGTTTTCATTAATGGCGAAAATGTTGGTCATCAAAATGAGTTAGGGTAGATCAATCCGCATAAGACTTGTAGATATCTCTACACGAAGATATAAAAAATTATAATTTTTTAATCTCAAAAATGTATTGTAAACATAAAGCTTTAGTACAAGTATAATAATTATAAAAAATTAAAAACAAAAAAATTATCATTTATTACAAATAAATAAGCATAATTTAATTTTTTATAGATCATAATTTAATTTTATAATTATAAATATATAATATTAATAAAATAATAAATAACAATATTTAATTATATATTCAATATACCATACTATAAAGTAATAAAAAAATAAAAAATAATTAATATAAATTTTGGGAGATAACATCCAGCTCAGAGATGGTCTTATTCATCCTAAAGAATTTATATATCCTAACTTACCCCACACTTAACATTTTTGGAAACAAATGGAGTTATTCTATCCAAAGTACGCAATTTTAAGGTAACCACTATTTTACTTGGAGAAGAAAATTTCTATTGGTCTTTCAATTAATGTTCACAGTGGTCCAAATCATCAATGTTGAAGTAATATACTTGTGATAATAAATAAAATAATTAATATTTTGTTAAATATTGATATATCAATTAATTATTGTTGATTGTTGATTAACATGTATTCTTAATAGTTTTCTTAGATTAAATCTTGGAATATTTAGTTATACTATGTTCATATAGGATAGATGTTAGTGTAGAAAACGATTTTCTAAAAATATTTTGTTATAATAACATGATCAGAAATATTGTTTTTATTAAAGGATTGGAGCAATCTTAAATTATTTTTATTTATTTATTTTTTATTATTGATAAAAAAATTAAAAAGTTGAAATTATAGTCACTATAAAAAATGGAAGCCCCCTTTAAAAATCACACACATATTATATTTTATATAATAATTCATTCAATAAGCATATTATATTCATTAAGAAAATAAATTTTTTGTATTTATAAAAAATAGAGAATAAAAAATAAAATAATGATGGTGAAGTGATTATAAAAATTTATTATAAAGTATTATAATATTTTTTTCTTTTAAAAAATAATATTTTAAAAATTATTATAACCACATAACAATCTATTTTTAAAGATATTACAGTTATTATAAAAATAAAAATAATAAAATTTTGCATTTATAAATAAAGAAAAATAAATAAAAGATAAAATTACACTACTCTACATTTAATAATTTTTTACTACCATCTCACAATTACTATTTTACTCTTCTTTCTCTCTCTATTTATAAATACAAAATTACCACCACTCTTGAGAAAGGTCACCTAATTACCACCACGACACATTTTCTACGACACATTTTCTCTTCAACTCATTGCTAATTAGATGCAGGGTGGTGTAATTTTAACACTATTGTTGAAATTCTTACTCATTTAACATTAAGATATTTATTATTTTATTAATATATAATATTTTATTAATAGAAAGCACTCATTAATATAAAGATATATTTTATTAATATATAATATTATATTAATAAAAAGCAGTGTCAAATGAAAATTGAGTAGTCAAACTGCCATTAGGCTTAGATGTAATGATGATAAAAATACTTATTTATCATTTATTTATTAAATAAATGTGGAGAGTGATGAAAAAAATGGAAAGAAATTGAGAGAGAGAGAGAGAGCAAGTGATGCTACCTAGCCACTGGAGCACAAACTTAATTGTAACTGCCACTCCTTTCTCACCAACTCAATCAATGTGCTGTTTTTAAGAGAATGAAGATCCCCAAATGAGTCAGTCAATTGCACCCCCTTTCTCTCTCTTTCTCTTCTCCCTTTCTCTCTTCAAATCTCAAATGAGTCAGTCAATTGCAGACTCAGATGGATGAATTACCTGAGACCCAACCTCAAGAAGGGAAAGTTCACTCCAGAAGAAACTTATTTCATCATTCAAATGCATAGCTTACTAGGAAACAAGTACGAACACAAACCAAGTAATTTTATGTGCATTCATTGAAGTATTGTGCATATTAAGACTTGTAAGAGTGTCGATTTTGAAAGCTTTTGGTGTGTGAATGAATTGTGTTCATTACTCTCTAATTTTAATTGAAGAAACACTGTCAAAAAACAATTAACCATTTAGATAAAAACACTCATCCTTGAATGAGTTCATATGTAGGGTTCTTCTGCTTAAGTTTTGTAAAGAGAGAGAGATTTGAAATGGGTTAATGATGTTTTTGTGCATTTTATTATGGTTTCTCAGATGGTCAAAGATAGCGACAGTATACCTGGAAGAACAGATAGCGAGATAAAAAACTACTGGAACACCCGCATCAAACGTCAGCTCTATGCCAGTGGAATCGACCCTGTAACCCATCAACCACTCAACAAGAAAACCACTGAGACCACAGATCCACCTGCAAACTCTCAAGTGTCTGAGGTTGCGGCCACAAGTGAGAATGGAACTGACAACCACAACCAAATCCACTCTTTTAATGTGTTTCTCAATTCAAAGATCAGAAGTAAAGCTCATCCTCGACTCAACTTGAGCCTTCCCTTATTTCCACCACCAAAGCCCCAAGGGCAACAAGAAGAGCAAGTATTGTCTCCAGGAATGTGAATGTTAGTGGTGGCAAACAAAGTGTGTGCCTCTGGTGCAGTCTAGGGTTGCAAAGTAACCATGCTTGTAGCCGCAAAGACAAGGGTTGTTGTGCTGCTACTACAGTTGCTCCACCTGCTGGTAACAGTGATCATTGATGAGTATCATCTCATGGGACAAAAATATGAACATTTGAGATTTACAACGGAAGGGCCTAGTATCTGTATAATTTAAGAATGTTTAAAAACAATTCTGATGACTTTGGTTTCAGTGAATTAATTGTTGAAAAACTTCATTTTAATGTCACTGTAATTGCAAGTGTTTAGAATGTGTTAATTTCTTTATTGTTGATGGTGACAATAGGAAATCATTGCTGGATCTTCATCACCTTTATTGTTTTAATCAATTCTCATACTTTTTATATGATACATTTTTAAATATGTTATTTTTATTAGACATATTCAATAAAAAAAAGTGTTGTTAATAAAGATCTGCAGTAAAATTCTCAAAGATTTATTCTTCTTTTCATTTTAGTTCTTAGATTTATTTTTTCTTTTTTTTTTGTATGAATCTTAATTTTATTATAATTAAGTTAGAATAAATTTTAACTTGAAGACTTTGAATTAATTAAATTCTCTTTTTTCTAAATTTCCTCTCTGACGTGATTAGACTGTTAAGGTCTTGGTCTTGATTGGATTACCACCCTGAGAATAAATTGGGACTTAGGTTTACAACTTGTACTTATTCTATCAACAAATCTGTACGTATTACATAAAATTTGTTATTTTCGGTAAAATAAACATGGAACTTGTGATCCCTATATATATATATACTCTTTAGACATGTAAAAGGATTCTCAATCCATTCAAAAAATTAGAAAGAATATATATATATATATAGTCAGAGAAACAAATATTATTAATAACAATATATTTTACTAAAAAAAATTAAATATCATTAATCATTTTCTTAAGGAATCACAATTAGATGTCTTTGTAAAGATTCTTTCATTAAACTTGAACTGTTTAGAAATTAGTTCTAACTTTAAGAGGCAGTTTGATAGAATGAACTAATGTTGTCTTTTTTAAAATATATATATATATATATATATATATATATATATATATGTTTATATTTATTATTTACAGCTACTATAGGTGAGGAAGAAGAAGGTGAATGGTGGAAGGTCTTGCAATAGATGAAGGAGCATGCATGTGAGCCACGTGATGTGATGCTTTGCAACCGTCCAAAATATATATCAGAACATGAACTGACCTGATAGAGAATGGTTTTATGATGTGTTAAGTGTGGTAAGGGAAGCCAAAAGAGAAGAATTTAGTGGGGACCAGACCTGACATGGTGGTGGAACGAACTTGAAAGAGCCTGAAAGAGCTGACATATATAGAAAGAAGAACAATTGCAAGTTTGTTTCATTGGGAATTACAATTATTTATAACTATTTACTTCATTCACAAACTTCATGCTAACACTCTTGAGAAAGTGGTCATTCTACAAATATAATTAATTTGGGGTCTTCTAAAATATTGGTCACTGTATGTGATGTAATGTTATATGTTACATTTTGAAGATGATTTTGTAGCCTTTCATTTACCATGATAAGTAAACAAAACATACATTTATAAACATGATGTAAATGTAAATGTGAAAGAGCATTAAATATTATTTATGACTTTTGTCTTTTATTAAATAAAATTTTTTGTTTAACTTTTTAATAGATAGTAAACTTAAACAATGATACATGAAATGAAGGCAAAATAAGAATTAAATGAAATTTTTTCTTACTTTTATATGTAAAAGAAATTTAATACAATCTTCTACTACATCAAATATTTTTTCAGAACACACTAATATTTTTTATTGACAAAGAATAAATTTAATAAAAAGGAAGTATGGTATGGATATTCAATCCTTACACAAAAAGTGTTACTTAAAAAATGTTAACACATAAAAGTAAATTATCCTTTCAAAAATTGTCACTCTCAAGATAAGTCATAAGATAAATTTCTCTGGTACCAATTATTTTCCCAATCAATACAAGATAGAAAAAATCTAAATTAAGATATAAGGACTACAGTTACCCAAATCATTAGTTCTATTAGATTTTCAGTATCAATCAATCTATTTTCGTCATATAAATATAATTCTGTATACAAACTATCTTCTCTTGAACTTGTCTATTTGAATATGTAAAATATTAATAAACTCCTCTTTCCAACTCTCTACACAATATTGATAGAATATTGGGGTTGATATTCATATAATAATTGCATATTTTTAGATGTATTAAATCTTTTTTCTATTCAATACCAATTTTTTCAATTATCTTCATGAACAAATAAATATAACATTAACTTTATATTACATAAAAACTTTGACATTACCAAAAAAATTTACTCATTAACTTCTAAAAATGTGATCACATTATAAAAAAAATTACAATTCTCACATGTGTTATGGTTTAGATATACTTAACCAACCAAACCTATAGAGAGAGAGAGAGAGACGTGTGTTTGATCATTTAATAACAATTAATTCTAAACTGAAATCTAATATGATGTGATACTGTTAACTTATTTTGGTAATAGTATGATTCAACAAAAGCATTTGTGAGAAAAAGTATTGGAAAGTCTCAAGTCAGGTGAGTCAACCTTAAATGCACTTGTTTCTTCTACATAAGTAGCAAAAACTAAGGTAGGGGCTTACCAACCAAGTTCGTAAAAATTCACATGGTGGTCTCAAAATGGCATGACCGTGTTGGATGCCATAGGAGGGTGCTTGGTTGAAGTTTGAAAGTGGCAATACTATGTAATAAACATGATCATTGGATCATGTGGTGTATGGTTGCATCAACTCACACCGTTATTGTCGTATCCCCTGATGTACAATGTTATTTTCAAGGACATCAACACAAGAAAAAGAAAAAAAAAAAAAAAAAAAAAAAAAAAAAAAAAAAAAAAAAAAAAAACACACATACGTTGCATGAATGAAGTTGGTAATAGGACCCACCCAAAAGGCAAACATTTTTCATTTCTATTTGATTTTCTTGTGCTATCTTATATATCTACTATTTACTTCACTTTTTTTTTTATTAAGCTACACTCTTTAATTAGCATCAGGAAATATTTGGTAAGTAACGTTTATGTTGCGTTTTTGTATTATATTTTTCTCAGTGGTACCTACCTTAAAGAATTGATTAAATGAAAAGGGATGACTGTCAGTAGAGTAAGTGAAAGTTCAAGAATGCTTTCTAGAATTCATCTTTATGCAACAAAATTCATAAATAGATAAATAAATAAAAACTCATTACAGTTTGGTATGTAAGAGTGATGTTCATTCAAGAAAATAAAGTTCTTTTAATGCTTTATCTTATCAATTCTAAATGTAAATTATTATCTATAATTATAAATAAAAAATGCATTTCTTATAATGATATTTTTATGTACACAATTTTTTATTTTTTTTATCTTAATTTGTTAACCAACTTTTTATGTATGATATATAAGAAACTACCATAACAAACAATTTGAGTATTTTGGAACTATATATAAATGAATAGCGAAACAACATTCTATATTGAATGTATATTTAATTTTCTTTTTCAATTGTGCTTCCGGTTGGAAAGTTATAAGGAGTATTTTGACGTATCGTATAATAGTTTTAACATCTTATAATAAATTATAAAATTAACATTTGCTAAAGTAAAAAAATGGAATTGTATTATACAAAGAACTCTTCCAAATTACCAAATTAAAACCAGTTTATACTCTGTGAAAAAGTACAATCGAATTAAGGCCTTAACACTTTTTTTTATAAAATATAAACTTAATCCATCTAACTATAAATTTATATTCTTGTTAATTAGATTAGGCATACAAAATTCAGCATAATTTTAAAATTATTTATAAGTTTATCACATCACTTAATAAATTTTAATGTATAATAAGATATTTAAAAATATTTGGAGAGTCACTATTAGATGCATATATAAAAAATTAAATAATTTAAAACATGATATATGTTGTTATTTTATGAAATTTAACTTTTATACAAGCTGATATAAAATATATATATATAATATATATATATATATATATATATATATATATATATATAATATAATATATATTGTAATGACAGATGTTCTAAGTTCATCAAAGCTACAACTAAATTTGAACAAAGTTTACTTTTAATATTTTGAAAAGATGGCATTGTGACTTTAACTAGTTCTTAATTTATGTTGATCTTTAGAAGCAAACGGGTTAGAGTGTAATTGCCATTACATCACAGTCCAGCGTGGCAATCCAAATTTAGGACATCATATTGAAAATTATTATTTGTAGTTATTCAAAAAATTTATTTAATTTTATGGTTTTTAATAAAATTTGACCAAATAAAAATATGCATTAGAATTAGTTTGCTAGAAAATATATAAAGCATTAAACTGTCATCGTAAAATATTATGTAAACATGTTTATTCATTTAATCTAAAGGGAAATATGTCGAGAAAATTTTTATGAGAAGTATTAATTATTAAAGGAGAATGAACAGAACCACCACCCCTCCCATAGTACTTAGAAAAGGTTGAGAAAGGTTTAATAATTGTAGTATAATCCTTTCATAGAAGAACCTTTAGCAGGATTTGAAGTTGTGAATAAAAGAAGAGGTAGGATTAGAAATGCAAATAAATGAGGGGAGTGATGAAAACAATGGAAAGTTGAGAGAGAGAAAGTGATGCTACCTACCCACTAGAGCACAAACTTAATTGTAACTGCTACTCCTTTCTCACCAACTTAATCAATGTGCTGTTTTTGAGAAAATGAAGATCCCCAAGTGAGTCAGTCAATTGCACCCCTACTCCCTCTACCTTCCTCTCTCATTCTATTCTTTCTTTCTCTCTTCAAATCTCAAACGAACAAAATGGGTAGAAGACCCTGCTGTGCAAAACGTCACATTTTTAGAGGATCATGGTCTAAGGAGGAAGATGAACTCCTCAGTAATTATGTCAACCGTCATGGAGAAGGCAACTGGGGATGTGTTCCTAGGGCAGCAGGTATTTTTTACAAGAATTGAAGTTAAAGAAATCTTTCTTTTTAGTTGTTCTATAGAATTGAAGTAAAAGCTAACATATATTAGTAAAATCTCACATAGATCGAACGTGGATTCTAAAATAGAATTTCAAAAATAACTAAGGGAGGGCATCTGAAAATCTGAATTTTGTCTTGAATTCCCATTCTGGAAAACTCACTCACAAAAAGAAAATTATCACTAGATATATTTATGTGTTTTCGTAGCTATGAAAATTTTCATTGTTCCTCTTTATGCACAATTTTATGTATATATGTATGTATGTCCAATTCTAATTAATGGATTGATTATTTGCACAGGCCTGCTTCGGTGTGGTAAAAGTTGCAGACTCAGATGGATGAATTACCTGAGACCCAACCTCAAGAAGGGGAATTTCACCCCAGAAGAAACTGATTTCATCATTCGAATGCATAGCATACTAGGAAACAAGTATGAACACAAACCAAGTAATTTTATGTGCATTCATTGAAGTATTGTGCATATTAAGACTTGTAAGAGTGTCGATTTTGAAAGCTTTTGGTGTGTGAATGAATTGTGTTCATTACTCTCTAATTTTAATTGAAGAAACACCGTCAAACAAACAATTAACTATTTAGATAAAACACTCATCCTTGAATGGTTTCATATGTAGGGTTCTTCTGCTTAAGTTTTTGTAAAGAGGGAGATTTGAAATGGTTAATGATGTTTTTGTGCATTTTATTATGGTTTCTCAGATGGTCAAAGATAGCGACAGGTTTACCTGGAAGAACAGATAACGATATCAAAAACTACTGGAACACCCAAATCAAACGTCAGCTCTATGACGGAATCGACCCTGTTACCCATAAACCTTTTAATGTGTTTCTCAATTCAAAGGTGCAGATCAGCAGTGATGATTACTCAACTGGTGGTAAAGGTGAATGCTCAAAAAACTGCAGTGGTGTTTCCATTGAGGAAGCTCATCCTGAACTCAACTTGAGCCTTCCCTTATTTCCACCACCAAAGCCCCAAGGGCAACAAGAAGAGCAAGTTTTGTCCCCAGGGAATGTGAATGTTAGTGGTGGCAAACAAAGTATGTGCCTGTGGTGCAGTCTAGGGTTGCAAAGTAACCATGCCTGTGGCCGCAAAGAAAAGGGTTATTGTGCTGCTACTACAGTTGCTCCACCTGCTGGTAACAGTGATGATTGATGAGTACCATCTCATGGGACAAAAAACATGAACATTTGAGGTTTACAACGGAAGACCTAGTATCTGTATAATTCAAGGCTTTTTAAAAATATTTCTGATGATTTTGGTTTCAGTGAATTAATTATTGAAAAACTTCATTTTAATGTCAGTGTAATCGCAAGTGTTTAGAATATGTGTTGATTTCTTTAGTGTTGATGGTGACGATGGGAAATGATTGCTGAATCTTCATCACCTTTATTGTTTTAATCATCTCTGATATTTTTATATGGTACATTTTTAAATATGTTATTTTTATTTCACATGTTCACTAGAAAAAAAAAAAGTGTTGTTAATAAAGATCTGCAATAAATTTCTCATAGATTTATTTCTTCTTTTTATTTTAGTTCTTAGATTTATCTTTTCTTCTTTTTTTTATGAATCTTAATTTCATTAGAATTAAGTTAGAATAAATTTTAACTTGAAGATTTTGAATTAATTGAATTTTCTTTATCTAAATTTCCTCTCTGACGTGATTAGAGTGTTAAGGTTTTTGTTTGATCTTGATTGGATTACCATCCTGAAAATAAATTGGGACTTAGGTTTACTATTTGAAAATTTTAAATTATGCCAATATACAGTACAAGTACAAGATGTCATATTCTATCAAAAAAACTTGCAGGTATTATATACTACATACAATTTGTTATTTTCTATATAAAAAAAATCAAAAAAAACAACATAGATTTTGTGATCTCATATATAGACATGTAAAAGGATTCTCAATCCATTCAAAAAATAGAAATATATATATATATATATATATATA
>Ga0209700_108801_pt1 | contig 12496 bp, 9 predicted proteins | sample SiratroredBW_FD_187528 | JGI IMG/M metagenome (GOLD analysis project Ga0209700, IMG submission 187528) | Root nodule microbial communities of legume samples collected from California, USA - Siratro red BW (SPAdes) (version 2) | ecosystem: Host-associated > Plants > Roots > Nodule | place: USA... | reverse complement strand
AAAGAAAAAAAAAAAAAAAAAATCCACAAGAAAATGGTAAGAGAACTGTCCCTTTTAGCTAGATTGCAGGACAGTGTTGGTGCACCCTTCAATTTCCTCACCCTTTACTGAAGAACAGAATTTGAACCATTGACAAAAGTTGTGTATTTTTATTTGTGGACCCACTCACATTTTCTTTCTATTCATTGTTAGTTATACTTTCTTATTTAATTGAAAGAAAACATATGTATTCAGGCATACAAGTCATTAAGTTTTTTTTGTCACCATAATGACGTAGCTGGTTCTTTTCTGTGCTGTATCTAATATATTCCTTTGCTTGTTGATAAAAAAAAACTTGAAGATCTTATCCAATGACCTTCCTGTCAACTGATATCCAAAAATCATTAGAAGGGTTACTAATTTACTATTTATAAAAGTAATTCAAACGACAAGGAAAAGGAACAAAAGATAGATATGTCTATCATTTGCTCTCTGCTCATAGATTCATTTACTTGATAAAAAAACTTAAAGATCTTATCCAATGCCCTGTCCTGTCCACTAGATCTTTTAGATGTAATGGCGTAGTTCATAATTTTTGTATGTTTCTTATTTATAAATACATAACCCTATTGTTCACTATACTCAAGAGATTAATCCTATACCTCTTTTTTTTTTTTTTTTCTTTTTTTTTACTTTATTTTCACAAAATCCAAAAATCATTAGAAGGATTACTAATTTACTATTCATACAAGTAATCAAAAGAAAAGGAAAACGAAAACAAGAGAGATATCGTCTACCATTTGCACTCTGGTCATAGATTCCTGACTTCCTTAGTCCTTATATCATCATATGAAAGCTGTGATATGTTTTGTCACTTTGCATATCACCATACTCTCGTTACCTGTAAGCCTGCCATGCACTATAGTCTTTATCCATGATGTTCATGTTTTTATTTAATTGCTGGAGAGGCTGGTCATTTCAAATTTACTTGACTGGCGAATGATGTTTTGATATTTCTACAGGCCATGGAAAGGTTTCTGCAACACTTCATCCTTAACAATACTTTTGCCATCTGCAACTGGCATATATACTATAAGTAAAGAAGCAATCGTAGTCCAGGGCACTTTCCTCACCCTGCCTCTTATAAGATACACTTGACTCGTCCTAACCTAATATTTGGGATTGCATTCACGAAACATTCTTGTTTTTCTGTTTAATCTTACCCAGACTACCCTGACTCAATGGGAACTTTTCTTTCTCCAAAATCTTTTGTAGGCTTGCACAGTAAATGGTGTGGCACTAGGCCTAGCTTTCTTGTCAACTGAAGAGCCATTCGGTTTTCTCTTTACAATTATACTTCTGATCACTTGCGACATAGAATAACAGAAACCATTCTGCTCTCTGCTTGCATAAGTTACTCCTTGGTTCGCATTAAAGTTTTAACTGCTCTCCTTCCACCAACTAAAAAGTATCTGTCAATAATTTGCACCCTTCTCATGAATCTTGCCTGCACTTCAGTGACGCTCACCAATAAAATGATATTTTCTTCTCAAGTAATCATTTGCTAATCTTCCACTTTTAAATAAAAATCATTTACTAATCTTCACACTCAAAAGAGCTAGATTGCCGTGACAGGAGGATGAAAGCATACAAGCACTTGGGAAACCCTACTTTAAAAGCTAGTTGTTAAGAGAGAGAACCGAACACTTAAATACTCTATGGAACTTTCCATACCATTTGATGGGGAACATGGATACTCAATAACTCTAGTGTTAGCAATGGGCTGCAATAGTCAATACACACACACACACACACACTCATATATATATATATATATATAATTGTGGATTTTCCAATCACTCCATTAACAACTTAGAGTTTGCATTTAAGATGAATTCTTGTTGGTTTGTAATGCAGGTTCATGTTGCACTTGATATTGTCAATGAAATGTGTGAAGCAGGCTTGACTCCATCAATTGACGTGTTACACTCGATATTACAAATTTGTGGCGAAACCTCTGAATATAATTTGGTATTTCCAATCTTCCATACAATTACTCATTTGTTTCTTCATTGGTCATAATATGAGTCCTAATGCACTCATATCTTCTCTCCACGTGATATGGTCTTTACGTCTAAGCTTATGATCTACAATTAATTACTGCTTGTGAACTATATGACTTGAAAGTTAATAGTATTACTATTTGGTGAATTTCCAAGTATTATCTTATTTTTTTAAAATAAAAAGATTGATTTTATTTGTTATACACCCGTCAAATGGAAGTCCTACGCTTGAAAGAAAATATGAAGTATAGGGCCATCACTAACTTATACTAAAATTTAATTTGAGATTTAAAATTAAAATCATTACTTCTGGCCGCAAATGTCACCATGTCGAGGGATCAATTAATATTAGAGCAAATATATTAAGTGGAAATCCAACAATGTTTTAGTCTTTAACTAGCTAAAAGCTCGGTTATAAGGAAGCATTTTGTGGCTGTTCTGCTGCAGTATTTAGTGTCATATCTCATATATTTTATCCTTCTCGGCTGTAAATTTCTAACAAAGGTTGCTTAGAATTGGTCAGTTCATCTTTCAGTTAACTTTTGTCTAAGATTCAAGTGTTTATGCTAAAAAACATCTGCCTTCGCCTTTGGGACAAAGATGACAATTTTTCATGGGGACAACAAGAGAAGCATAATCAGTTAGGATTACATATTTATGTTTCCTTTCTCCATTTGTATGCTTTAATTTTTCATTATATTTCAAGCATAAAGGACAAGTAATATAGTCAGAATTTCAATAAAATATTTCATGAGTATATACTGAAATGGGCTTTCTACTAGTTGTTTGAGGCCTTCTATGTTATCTAACATATTTTACTGTTCTGCTACGTAATGTTTGTTTTTTTCATCTGTATATTCTTAATTAAAGGTCCATCAAATCTTCTTTACCATATGTCGCTACAATTTTGAATCAAAAGATGAAACACTCAGATCTATGATAAACTTGTTCTTGAAGATGAAAGATGTAAGTTGTACAGATTTCATTTACATGCTTCTGTTCATCAGTCTTTTTAGTAATTGTGACTGCATCGTGCTAAGGATCTATCATGTCATGATCTATGTTTTGAAAACTAGATTGGTCATTGAATCGGTTCAATGTTCACTGGTTCAGCTAGTATTAATTAAATGATAGTCACCTATATAGACATTACCTCGTATTTTTAGGGATCAGGCAAGGTATTGAAGTAATTTATTGACTTCAGTATATGAATGTTTTCTCTTGATTGGACTATTGTTGTTGATAATGCTGATAGTTTTGTTGACAATGATTAACAAGAATCTGTTCTCTAATATTTTGACCTTTTAAGGTGTATTTAGATCAACTTCTCACTTCAAAAAATAAATTTTTTTTCACCCTTTTACACAATTTTGCAGAAAAACATTAATGATGGGTGAGGGTCCTTGAGCACATGCCATGTGCTGATATAAAGCTGGATTCATAGAGTTTCAGCTACCTAGGTACAGACTCTAATACTGAAGAGGATAGAGTGAATTTAAGTCACGTTTAATTGCCATATAATAGATTCTTATATATCTATCTAAATCAAGAATAAATTATCTCTTTCGTTTTGACCATTTTATGATCTTTAATCCAACGTGCCTCCAAAAGTTTGGTTATTTCTTCTATCGTTCCTTCTGATGTTAACTTAGACTTCACAAAAATTGAGTTATATTGATCATACATTCATATCCTCCTTTCAGAAGAACCAATACCCTTTAAAAGAAATTGCATCTTGTATTGATCTTCTCTTCACTATGTTTCAAGTTCATGTTTATAACCACTACCAAGTTAATTCTTTGAATGTTATCATGCATTCCTCTAAGTATACAATTATTTATTTATGCTAATGTTGTGATGCTACACTTCAATATTTTTGGGTTTATATAAATACAGTTTTGATAAACTGAATTATGTAATCAAGATATGTTGTCTGCAGATCTGTTGAAAGCTTATGATTTTATGTTGATCTTATAAATCCTTGACGTTACAGGCGATCTTAGATCCATTGATACTGCAGATGAACTTGAACCAAGTCAAGGTTGTTAGACTACAGTCAAGGATAAGCTTGGGCTTGCCTGCACAGAAATGTCGTGATGATTCTTTTCTAAGTGCCTGTGCTAATGCGGCTGATTTACATAATGCTGACAAGAGCATGTTTGGTGCTTTTCGACAAGTTTGCTACTACTCCAGATACTATCACAGATGTTTGTGTATATGTGTGTGAGTACTTGGGAATGTGTATGTACAGAGGGAGAGAGGAGTGCAAGAAACTGAGATTTTCTTATTGTGCATACCGAAAAACCTAGATAGTAGATGGATGCTCGATTCCATTGACAGATTTTTCAGAATTTTTGTTCCTAATTCTTTGATACATCTTTTTTCTATGCTGAGATTAATTAGAAGACCACTTGATCTCTACTGTAATAGATTTTTATAATGTTTATAAATTTAGATTTAAATTTGCTTAGAATAACAAGACAAATATTGGTGTTGTTCGAGTAGAAGACATTAAAATTTTGTTAACTTGATGATCAGTATGGAAATCATATCACCACTACTATCTTTACTGGGAAATTCCAGCTACCTCTATGCTAATTAGACATTTAAAACCTTTTTAGTTTTCAAATAAATACTTATTTTTCTTATATTTTTACAAAAATAAAATTTATTCTCTTTGTAATTTTTAAATAGATTCACTTATATCATGTTTTTTTAATAAAATGATATTTACTTTTCATAGACGTTTTTAATAAAGTATATTCATATATTTTATTTTATTTGTATTTTTTTTTTGTTTTTGTTTATAAGCGATTCTTTGTTTTTTTTTTTTTTTTATTTTTTTTTTTTTTTTTTTTTTATTTTTTTTTTTTTTTTTTTTTTTTTTTTTTTTTTTTTTTTTTTTTTTTTTTTTTTTTTTTTTTTTTTTTTTTTTTTTTTTTTTTTTTTTTTTTATTATTTATTTTTTTTTTTTTTTTTTTTTTAAATTTTAATTTTTTATTTCCATAACTGTTTATTTCAGTTATAATCAATATGGTATTTTTGTATAAAACAAGAGAAGTAAATATTATTTCTTTAAAATATATGATATATAAGTGTCATTTATCAAGAGTAAAAAGATATGAATGTCTATTTTAAAATTAAAAGTATAAGTATTATTCATCATAATATATGTTAGGTAGGAGCAATTTTCTTATTTTATTTAGTTACTCATATGTACATATACTACTAATAATAAAAAGAAACGAATTAAATACTAAGAATTGTTAACAATAACCACACTAAATCATCCTTATCAATATATCTGTTATGAATATTTTATTTTTATTATTAGAGTACATAAACAGATGTTAGTGACAATAAGGGATAAATTAAAACATATCACAAGATTTTTAGTGATGAATTCTTAAATATTTTTTCTTTGAAGTGACACGTTGGAGTTAAGATTAAATTAGCTACAATAATGTTAAAATACTTACCTGATTTTAAAGAAATTTTCACATGTTTTATTTATGTACTAAGAAGTTAATTACGAATCCAGAATTAATTTTGAAACCAAATTACTTTAATTAATTCTTACCCAGAATTAAAATTTTATACTACATTTTACTGTTAATTTGCTTTTAATATAATTTCAAGATCACTTTTAAGCAAAAATCAATTTAGTAACCCAAAAACACACTTGACACATCTTTTTGTTAAAAGAATCTGATAGTTACTAAAATTTGAGTTGAGACAGAATCATCCAACAAAAGTAATATTTATCAGTTGTTTCAAGTTCTTGACCACTATGACAGACACTGTGTATCTCCAATGTCACGGAATCCCATGAAAGAGTTCAAAAGGAATAAGCAACAAGTATGGCTTGCCTGCACCTTGCCTTGGCCTGCTCAAGCCTCTCCCCCAAAGTCTCTTCCTTGACAGCAGCCTTCACCATAGCCAAATCCATCTCCATCAACTTCAACACTCTGAACAGTTCTCTCACCATTCTCTCCTCCACTTTCCCTTCATCCATCAGAACCTCTGCCTCCTCTCTTGCCCTCTCAGCCACAATCTCCCCCACCTTTGCCAGCAGTTCTGTTGATCCAAACTCCTTCCCCATCAGGGTCTCCAGCTTCTCCAAGAAGTCAGCTATCACATACCCTACTGGCACCTCCTGGTTTATCTCTTTGGTCCTCTTCCATCCTATTTCAAAGTTTGGAGGCTCAGGCTGCACAAGCTTCTTCCCCCTCCTCTCCCTCACTATCTCTGACCTCCTTCTCTTCTCAATGGGAAAAGACTCTTCACTGTTCACTGTGCTGAAGGAAGGGTCCGGGGTCAGAAAGTCATCCTCAGGAGTGGACTCCATGGATGTGCATCTGATGGAAAAGTGCTTTCTGCGTTGGCTGTGAATGGAAAACTCTGATGGGTTTGATGCTTTATGTGAGTAGATGTGAAGCTGAAGAGAAGGGTATGTGAAGACTGAGGAAGCCATGCCAATTTGGAAGTGAAGAAGAATGAAGATAAGGCTTGGACTGTGGTTGGTTTGGTGTGTATATACATGCACACAAAGCAATCACTTTTCAGATAACTCTAACTCAGTTAAGTTACTGTCCAATGAGCATATAATATCAAGAAATATCTAATGAGGAAGAAGTCAAGTGTAAAATCCAAAACACCTGTTGTAATGTATAGAAGGGTTGACTCCTTCTTTCAACATGGTTGGAATTTACAGTGTCTCATAGAGCTAATATATGATGATACACAGTTTATTACACATCAGTAAGAAATAAACTTTTATAAATCTACATTTTTTAAAGAATAAAATTCTAGATTCTAAATTTAAAAATTTAAAAGTAAAATGTAGTTTTTTTTAACTTTTTAGATACAAAAATATTTATATGAAATTATAATTTTATAAAATACTTGTTCAAAAGCGTCAGAAAATACTATTATACTTATTTTATATTATAGTAAAAGTTATGTTATATAAATAGTGCTATATTATATTAAATTAATATTTATGAAATAATTATATTCAAATGATAATAATTATTAATACATTCCATTACGGTAACAATTTAACAATTTTATTTTTGTAATATTTTTAGTGTTATTGGTATTAATAAGAATATTATAAACAGTTAATTAATATATTTTTAAATTTTTCCAAAAAAATTAAGATTTTTAAAATAAAAAATTACTAAATTGGACATCACTAGTGAAATTTTTTATTTTTAAATGTAATATATAAAGATGATAGGTTAATAAAAAATCTGGTGCTTTATTTATTTATAAAATTCAATATAATTTCGGTATTTTTAAATGGTTCAAAATTACACACATGTCAATGTCATATCTTTAATGATTTTACTGGACTAAACACACACACACAAAAATATGTTTTCTATTATTTTAAGTGAAATTAAGAAGTTTCCTGTTAGTGTAAACTTTTGTTATGTTGGTTGTCCAAGGGAGAATGAGGATTAAGATATTTATGGTTGGTGTTGTGTTAACATTTATTAGATTAGAGAGGTCCAAAGAGAAAGTGATTTAGGAGAATTTGATAGGGTTGATTTAGAGTGGTGTATTTAGCATGAGTTGGTAAGGTGTTTAGGTGAATGTGATAGTATTTAGGGATTGATTTAGGGATGAGTTTGTGGTGAATTGTGGATCCTAAATGGTCTTATTCTTGTAAAACCAGAAAGAGAGCAATGAGGGTTGTTAAGGATTTGTATTTTGTTAGTGTTTTGATGAGTTATGACTGTGGATTTATGTTTAAAATGGACAGGTTTATTCAAGAGATGGCATTAAAAGTGGTAATTAGGTTGTGTTAACATTGGAGGAGACCAAGAAAACAATGGAGATGCAAGCTATATGTTAGAACTTATTAAATTTCTTTATGCAAAGTCATTTGAAGTTCAAGAAAATGATAATTGAGGCCTTTTTAGCATTTGTATAACCCTTTAGAAAAGAAAAGATATTCATGTCATGATCATATTATTGTCCTTCTTCTACTTTTGTTTGATTTGTAAGAGAGACTTTAAAACTTAGAAATCATTGTGTTAGTGTCTTTAAGGAGTTGAACTAGTAGAAGGAAAAAAAATTTAATTCCTTATTATACCTTTGAATAAAGTAAAGATGTAAAAAATATATTAAATTCATTGTCAATTTAGTGCAGAACAATAGGTAGTGAAGTGACTATTCAGGTATTTTTATTTTCTTCAAAAACAAAAACTTCTCACTTATTTAAAAAACTTCATTGAAAATATAAAATAGTTATTAAAGACATATTGTAACTTGTGAGTTCTTCCCTTTTTGTTTGGAACTCCACATAGATAGAAAAAATTATCACAATGCACTAAATATTATTTAATGCATTTCGTAAACTTAATTTTTTTATAATATAAAAAATCTAGTTATATTATTGTAATTGTGATAAAAATATTATGTATGATTGAGGTGGGTTGCGTGTATTATTTTTCTCTAACATCTTTCACTTTTATGTGGTGAAGACATATTACTTTTTCGAAGAAATTGTGTATTTTTTTTTTTGTTCATCCAAATAACTTATGAATCCACTTTAAAAACAGAGTATACTTAAAAAATAATAAATCAAATTCATAACAATTACTTTGTCTCTTAAAGTCTCTTAAAGTTCACATACATACATGTGGAGACCTTAGTTTAAATTTATTTACAACAATAAATAATAAATACAAATACAATATGTCAGAGTTATTACTTTTAAATTATTATTGATATAACAGATTTTTTTAATTAAAGAAAAAATAAATTTTCCTTTCTCACTTATGGACTCATTACTCATGTTCTTGCTTTCCTTCCTCTTTCAACTTTTAGTTTGAGTCTAATAACTTATGGTCATGCATTTCAATTTGAACACAATATGTAGTTTGTGTCTAATAACTTATGGTCATGCATTTCAATTTGAACACAACATATTGTGTGTTCCTGTATTATATCTTTGTCATTTGACTTTTTCTTTTATAGTGTTTTCCAGATAAATCCCCATGCTCTTTCCAAGTTTGATTAATGATAGAGTATTTTGTATAATGATACAGAGTATTAATTTATAGAATTTTGATATAAGATTTTGATGGTATTAATTGAAGGGAAAATTTGAGATGAGGTAATTATGCCTGGCCTATATATTATGCAATGCTTTAATATTTAATAAACATGTTTAATATTAATGGTCTGCAACATATAAATTAATAAATTTTAAATTATTTAAAACATTTATTTTTAAAACTGTACATTGATTTGTTTTAGTTTTTGAATATATTTTTATCTTTAATCAGAATATTTGTTTTTAATTATAGAAATATTTCTTTGTATTGTTTCTTAGACGTTAGGATTTCAATTTTTTATAACCTGTTCCTAAATTTTAAGGAGAGTAATTTTGAGACAGATATTTTTTCTTTATGCAATCATTATAAATGTAAGTTATTCATGACTTAGAAAAATAAAAAAAAAATAACAATATCTTTTCCTCATACATATCTCCTCCTATTTTGTAAAAATCGACAAGGACGCTAGAGTTATGAAAAAAACACAATGGTATATGAAGATAATTAACTTAAAATTTCTATGAATGACAATAATTCTCTAAAACTAGCAGTATATGAAAAAGTAGTAGAGTACGTGCTTTTTCTTATATTGAGAGTTAGAACGAGACATACTTCTATGAGGGAGGAGGTTTTGACCATAACCACTTCAGATAATCCCTCAAAAGGCAGTGTACAGGCTGGAGGTTATCACCTTAAGCGATATATGGCTTCGGTCAAGCAGATTCGCTGAGGATGGTTTATTCGAGATGCAAACCCTAATCCAAGCTAGAGACGTTCTTTAGGTAGCGTACGTGCCTCTAGAGAGTCCATTTGGATCAAGGTTAGCATCAAGAACAAAACTAGGTTTTGGGATTTAGAAATTTTAAGGTTTGGTGGAAAAAAGTGTCAAATAGGCAACTTTGAGGCTAGTCTTGGGTCGTCAGACAGTCACGTAAACGGGCATACTTTATATGGATTTGAGAATCATTCCAAGGACTTTCCAACGGTCATTCATATACTCTCAACAAGTTCAAGGATAGGGAGAACGAATCATCCAAAGTTGATCCAGTGATAGATGTGAATTTCATAACTTAGTCTTTAAAAAAAGAAATCTCTCAAAAACAGTTTGAGACCCCAACTTTGGGGTCAAATTTGAAGGTCCAAATGGTATCATAAATGTACCTATGGCATACTACTGGAAATATCTTGAAGAAATCTTTCCAACAAGCACAAATATAGCCCTTGAAAATTCTTAGACTGGGAGAAAACTCCCTCGAAAGTTAGGCACTTGAACAACCAAAACTGTCTCCATAACTTAGTTTTTGGAAAAAAGACTCAGAAACCAGTTTGGGGACAAGTTTTGCGAGCCAAAATTGGGTTCCTTAATAGTATCATAAATGCACTTATGGTAGACCACTGTATAGAGGGTAGAAAGACTTTCCAAAGACTACTCACAAACCCCCTAAAGGTTCAAAGATAGAGAGAACGAACCCCCTCAAGTTGGCTACTTGATTGAACTCCATAACTTAATTTCTGGAAAACCCAGAAACTAGTTTGGGGACAGGTTTTTCGGGGTGATTTTGGGTGACCAAATAGTTTCATAAATGCACCTGCCTTATATAATTGGAAAAAGGGTAGAAAGAGCTTTCTAATGATAGCTCATACACCTCCTAAAGTTTCAAGACCAGGGAGATCGAACCTCCCAGAGTAAGCTCCAAGACAAGGTTTATGATTTTATGTGATGCCTAAAGTTACCCATGCTGGACCTGCATCTTACATTCATTTTTGAGGGATCTAGAGATTTCATAAATGGGGTTGTGGCATACCACTGAAAAGAGGGTAAACCCAGCTTTCCAATGCAACCCTCAGCTCCTTCTAAAGGTCTCTCAATCTCCTGGAATCTGCTCTCAAAGTTAGCTACTTAAGCATTGAGCTCGTCGGACTAGTTTTTCGACGAGTTTCCAACGACGACGAAACGTCGTGCCATGAAGTGGCTAATGTTCCTGTCTTCCTTCTTGTCTCAATGGAGACTAGGAGGTGACACATGGTGGTGGGGGTGTGGAGGTTCTTGGTTATCATGTTCATGAGGGTGTGAGAATGGAGGCATGACGACTTGGTGGTGACTTGAGTGAAGGTGCAGGTTGGGTGTGGTAAGGTGCCTCTCTGAAGGGTGGAGGTGCAAGTGAAGGTGAGAGGCACGATGAAGGTGCATGGGATCTTGATGAAGGTGTTTGGTGGGGGAGAGGGCATCGTTGGTGTGTGGCTAGGTGAAGGTGCAGGTTATAGGTGCATGGGAGAAAAGAGATGGAAAGGCACAGCCAGGGCTTGGCAATGAAGCACGACAGGAGTAGGGATGAGCCAGAGAGAGTTGTAGTGGGAATAAGCAGAGGTCGTGGGTGGCTTTGGGTGCTTTTCGTGTGAGTATGGAGGGGGTTGAGAGTGGATGAGTGCAAGCAACAACATGAGAGAGTGAGAGGAAGTGAGGAGTGAAATGAAGAAGAAAGAGAACCCATAATGAATGGGTCTCCCTCCAGAGAAATATGAGTACATTTTTAAAATCTATTTACATTGTGAGTTTAAAGAAATGAAACCACTATAGTGTGAGCAGAATCAAAATGAAAGGAAAGTAACTAAAGAACCATAACGAACAAGCTTCGAAAAGTGGCCAGGATGAACATTCCATCATGCACATGGGTATAATACAATACATTCCATGATGAGCTACAATTAAGATAGGAGTGAAGAAACCTTACCTTCACTAAAGCTACACTTGCCACCAAAGACTCTTTCTTTCTTTTCTTCTCTCCGTCTATCCTCTCCCTCTCTTCTCCTCTTTTTTTTTTTCTTTCGTTTCTCACTTTTCACCTTCTCATATAGACTCCCCACTTCTCCAAGAGCACTCCCCTTTTTAAAGAAAGTCAAAATGTGTTTTCTCTGAACCAGTGAACGCCCCCCTCCTATAAGAGGATCCTTGTGAGTATATATGAAAGGAGAGGGTATTCGACGGAGGTGAGACCAACACCCCTGTCTGCTTCCCAGAAGAGACCCAAAATATTTTTGCAGAAACACGTCACTTTTAGAAGGCACCAAATAAACTTTCCTATACAGTCGTAAGGCATGCAAGAGTAAAGCACAGTAATGGAATAAGTGTTGGAAGTACAAGAGATTTTAGAGATACAAAACTCTGTGAGTGGTCAAAATAGTGAGTTGTCCAAGGGGTCAAAAGGTGAGTTGTGGGTTTTGACCTTTTTTATATATTTGTTAATAATTTTTATTCATAAAAATACATATATATTTTTCTTTCTTTTTTTTTTGAAAATTTAAAAAAGAATAAAATAAAATATGCATTTTTTTTTCAAAACTCAAAATTTTAGATTAAATGAAGAAACTTCTTTTTTTTTTACT
>Ga0209700_108800_pt1 | contig 12504 bp, 9 predicted proteins | sample SiratroredBW_FD_187528 | JGI IMG/M metagenome (GOLD analysis project Ga0209700, IMG submission 187528) | Root nodule microbial communities of legume samples collected from California, USA - Siratro red BW (SPAdes) (version 2) | ecosystem: Host-associated > Plants > Roots > Nodule | place: USA... | reverse complement strand
GCTGCGAGAAATGCTGGGACTGATGTTTGCAATAGAAGTAAGCTGATTTACATACAGTATTCAGCTTAAAGGAGGGATTGATGGACTTATTCTTGTTGGACCTATTCTTCCGTAAAATTAGTTTTTTAATTTAACAGTTGCTAGTTTTTCTCTCTTTAGTTAGTAACGTTCCTATTATTTAGGTCCTAATTATTCTGTTAGTTAGTAACGTTCCTTTCATTTGTAAAGGTATTTAAGCCAAGTTCTTCTATGAATAAAAGACGAAGTGATTTCATCTTTCAGCAAATATTGAGTTTGTATCTTAGTGTGTGAACACAAGTTTTAAACAAATATTTCCTTCTATATATTAGAGCGCCATTTTAAGGAAAGTCATTCTATATGACAGTTATAGTATATTTCATAGTGCAGTTTTAAAAAATTTGCAACCCTGTGTTCGCCTGTCCAATTTCAAGTGTGTAGTTCAAAGTTTTGAACACTTATTGATTAAAGAGAACATATCAATCCTACCAAGATGATTGAACATGCATTTGGTCTATTTTTTTTTGTAGAAATTAAAATTAAATGTCTTACTTAAATTATTGTCGGTGTTTTGTTGAGAATTTTGATATGTTGATAAATGCAGTACTGCCGTCGGAGTCGCAGTTCAACAGTTTTTCCAAACCTTGATCTCAGATGGAGTGATAGTTATTTTCTCTCTGAAGATATTAGGGGCTTAAAAGAGGAGGAAAATTTTTTCAACTCTCACAGAATCATGAATATAAGAATTTTCACAAGGTTTACCCTTAAGTGGTGAACCTGTTTGAATAATTTACCTACATTCCAATGGACGAGTTTCTTTAAACTTAAAAAGTGTCTTTAAGAAATAACTTTTAAAATCATGGAAAGAGATCAAATGTATTTATTAATAAACATCAAATCTCTTATTTTAAAAATAAAGACATTAGACAAATATATAAAAAAAAACAAAAATCTACTTATTTTAATTAAATAATTATTTAAAAAAAATTAACATAAATATAGTATTATAACATGTTGATCCAATCAACCTAAGAAATGAATAAAAAATGCTTCTGACAACATTGATAATTGTAATGGATAAGATCTATGTGGTGAAGCAATGGTAAAACTATATAAACAATCTAGTTTCCATTCCAGCTTTATTTTCTGTGATAGTGTTGGTGGTCCTTTGGCTCTGCATATATCTAAGTTACAAAATGTTAAGTCTGGCATGTTGGTAGCACTTTTTTTAATTAATTCCAAATAAATAGAATTACTAGATTTGGTCGGCAACAGTAGTAAGATTATCTACAAGCTGAAAATTTAGATTAAATTGAAAAGGATAACATAATTAATTGTTCAATCAAATTATAATATCAGATAATTATCTTTTTTTAATAATTTTAAAATTATATTTTTATTTTTTGGTTTAACATTAATTTTGTTCTCAATATTTTTTGCAAATATTCAATATAGTTTCTTAGCTTTGAACTAAATGTAGTTCTAATTTTGTTTAAGTAACTCAATTTAGTTTTTGTTTTCTTCCTTAATGTTGTTACTTTAACTAATAACAGAGAGGTGTGATATGTAAGTAACACTTTAAACTGCCATGGATAATATGTGATTTTTTTAGTCACTTTAAACTTATATATAACCCTAGTTAAATGCACACAATCTTCTCCCACATTAAACCCATGATAACTAAAGAATAACAACTATTACCATTACATTTACCTTCTAAGTGACTCTGTTAATTGGTTGGCCTTACACTAATTTGAGTTATTGAGCAAACTTGACTTTTGAGGTATTTTTGTACTATTAGATCAACTCTCCTAAACTATCACTTTCTAATTGTTTTTATTAACATTCTACTAGCCTCCAAATCATCTCTGTCTTCCCATTGCACTCCCTCTCTCTCACCTCTCTCTCAATCACTCTTTGTGTACATCACAAGAAACCACCATCTTCTTTATTTTGTAAAGAAATTCTTCATTCATTTTGCATTTTCAATGTGAAAGTTATGTTTCTATCTGCCTGGTACACAACATGAATGTTCTAATTTGTGTCATATTTGTATTTAGTTTCTCTTTTATGACCAAAACTTAGTTTAGGTCAATATTTAGAATTGTCATTCAGCTTTAGGTCAATGTATAGAGCAATTATTGGTTTAATTTGGGACTATATTTAGGTTAGGATAAAACATAATATTGTAAGACAAGAATTATTAGGATAGTATTTGTTTTAAAGACAATGGTTATAATTTCGCAGTACATTTTACGTGTATATAACAAGGTATTGTCAAATTTATTCAAACTATTCATATATTAGACAAATTTTAGTGTATGCTTGTTTACATTGTGCTTGAGTAGTCAATTATAAGTAAAAGTTGTATTAAATCTAATTGATAATGCAGAGCTTTCATAAGATGGATGCAAAGTTTGTAGGTAGACATTTTTGTCCTTACCCAATCCAATTCTTTTATTGCATCATTTTATTTCAATTTATGGAAGTAGATTGAATCATTAAAAGGTTTAACATAATATATGAATATTAACATTATATATAGAGTTAAATTATATAATAAAATAAATGTATAACTTATATTAAAATATATTTTCTTGTGTATACTGTGATATTATTATATTTATAATATAATGTTGTATAAAATATTATAAATTAAATAAAAGCTTGTTTCTAATACAAAATTGTTAAAAACCGTTCTTTTAAAAGAATCTCATACGTTAAACGAGTTGGGACATTTCAAAACATAACATTTGCTTTCTGCACTCTGTCTGTGATGAGTCTATAAACCCTTAACTGAATATTAAAAGGGAAGAGTCGTGTGGGTGGTGTTGGGTGGTGCATTTTGTCTCCGGCGATCGTGTTGGCGGGTGGTGCAAGGTAGTCTTTTCCGGCAGCGTCTTCGTGAGTAAAGTATTTTCATTTAGTGGAGGGGGTGCAGAATGGGTACAAGTTTATTGCAGAAATCGTTTTTCGGAAATGACTTTCGAAAAAATGAAATCCGAAATGGGTCGAGGGATGGGTGAATGGATTATGAAAATATTTTTCGTAGTTAAATTTTGTATTACAAAACATTTTTCTAAAGACAACTTTTTTATTGCAAAAAAACATTTTTCAGAAGATAAAATATGACTTATGGAAAATCTTTTCCAATTTTTTTTTTCTGAAAGTCAATTATGGAAAAGGTTTTCCCTCTTCACTCCCAAAATTTATTCTGACAAATTAAATTTGGAAGCCATTTTTACATCTCCAAAAGTAGTTTTGATATTTAAAAAATATGATGAAATGCAAGAAGCAAATGAGGGGGTGTAAGAAGCAATTGCCCAAAACATAACATAAACCAATCTTAAAAATGGCTCAACTTATTTCAAAGCCTAAATTGAGTTGGGTCGTGGATAATGCTATGAAAACAATATAGGCCTATTATTGATATTTGTTTCATTTTGGGCTTCTTCTAAGTTGGCTCTTGGTTACCATTTGGGCATTGTATTTTGCACTTTCATGTTTTTAAATCTGGACCCTCATGATGAATGAAATGACAAAAATTGTTTTTGAAAAAAATACATTCTATATTGCATATTCTGATATGTATTTTAAGATTTGGAAAATACCTTCTAGAATGTAAATTTGAATTGTATTAATATATTTTATATTGTACAATCCAACATGCTTTTTTGAAATAGGAAATAGCTTCTAGAATTTATAATCCGGAATGTGTTAAAGCATTCCAAATTGTACATTGTAAAAGGTATTTCTGGATCCATAAATAAATACCAGATTTTACATTTTGAAAGTATGTGTTTTTTATTTTTTTGAAAAAAAAATTATGAATAATGTAACTATATATACATATGCATCTACTAAAGTTAATCGGTTGGGTGGATAGAGTCATGTATAATAATCAAAATGAATAATTTGCATGAATAAAGTCAATTGTGAATAAAGTCAATTGTTAATAAGGCTAATATATATAAATATATATATATATATATATATATATATATATATATATATATATATATATATATATATATATATATGTAATTCATTATATTTGGATAAACTTTTACATCCTACTAACGTAATATGAAGACCATAACTCAGTCTCCACATAATCATATGTGAATCACAATAAGCCTACAATTGATATGGGACAACCATTCTGCAATTTCACTTGCACCAGTTTTAAACATGTAATATCATCCATAAGTAGATGTGAACATAAATGTAAAATATGATCACACATTAGAAAATACATAAAGTGCACTCATCCTATACATATGACTCAATGTATACTCATATATGTGATATATATGAGACGCTTATTTTGTAATGATACTATCGTGATATTTTACTTCAATTATAAACACAGTAAAAGAACAAAGTGAATTTTTCCGTATAAGTGGAGATGCATAGGGAAACTACGGGGTTCATAAAGAAATTCCCTAATGATGACCTATAATTTACCTGATTGACTTATACTTGCTTTCTAATATAAAAATGCTAGTAAGTTTTGTATTAATGTACTTTATTCATAATCTTTGTTAAACTTTGATTTTTTTTTTATCATATTCACATTGTTGTATTATACAAAATATAACTATAACTAGAGATATTGAATTACACACTTTAAAAGTTTAAGGAAGAAGAGACAAAAATTTCAATTTTACCTTCTAAAATTTCACAATACAAATGTGATTAAAATTGTTACCTCTACCATCAATACCCACTTTGGATTGTACTTTTCATAATATATATTTTATATTATAGATTCTACAATGTAAAATACTGTTGATTATAATGGACTTAACCCATATTTTCTATTAGTCTGTTACTAATTTTTATTTATAAATAAACAATCCCTATATGTGTATTTTACACAAGAGATATTAATTCATAATTATTTTCTCCTTTATTTTAACATGGTATAAAGAGCTTAGGGTTAGGTTAAAATTTTTTGATGAACCTATTTTCACTATTGCTTTTCCTGAGCCGTCTCCGCTGCTCTTATACACCTCATTCATTCTAATTATCTTTGTTCTTGGGCTCTAGACTCAGGTGCCACAGATCACATTACTGGTAATAAAAGTTTTTTCTCTTCTAAATCTACCTCTGGTTATTTACCTTCTGTTACCATGGCTAATGGCTTTAGGGTCTCATCTCATGGTGTTGGTACTATTCATCTTCTTCTTTCGTTGTCTATTGATAATGTTCTCTATGTCCCTGGGTCTCCCTTTAACTTATTATCTATTAGTCGTCTCACTCGTTTCCTCTATCGTCTTGTTTCTTTCACTAAAGATTCTATTTGTTTACAAGACCGGAGTTCGAGATGGATAATTGACACTGAATGCGAGTCTCATGATCTTTATTACCTACCAACAACTGCACATGTTGGCACGATTATAGATTCTCCATATCTCCTTCATGCGCAGTTGGTCTTGTCAATATGCAACAACTTGTTCAAAGTCTTTTCAAGTTATCCAATTTGTCTTGTGAGTTGTGTCATTTAGGAAAACAAAGTCGTAATTTTTTTCATATAAGTGTTTCACAACGTGTTTCATTCCCTTTTGCCTTAGTTTATTCAAACATTTGGGAATCAAGTCATATTAAGTCTAATTTAGGATTTCAATATTTTGTTACTTTTATTGATGATTTTTCAAGATTCACTTGGTTATTTTTAATGAAAAATTATTCAGAGTTATTTCCTATATTTTAATTTTTTAATGAAATTAAAAATCAATTTGAATCTTACGTAGTGATAATACTCGTGAGTATCTTTTTCATTCTTTTAACACTTCTATGAAATCTCATGACATTCTTCACCAAACTTCATGTGCTTATACACCTCAACAAAATGGGGTGGTTGAGTGCATGGATAGACATCTTGTTGAAACTACTCGTACTCTTTTAATTCATGATGGAGTTTCTCAAAGGGTTTGGGGTGATGTTATTTTTAATGCATGTTATTTAATTAATCGTATGCCATCCTCAGTTTTAAATAATAAAATTTCTCATTCTATTTTATTCCCTCATGAACATCTCCATCCCTTACCTCTTAAAGCTTTTGAGTCTAGTTGCTTTGTTCATAATTTTGGTCTTGGTCTTGATAAATTATTTGCTCGGTCACACAAATGTGTTCTTTTAGGATTTACTAGATCTAAAAAAGGACATAAATGTTTCTCACCATCTCTTAACCGTTACTTTATTTCTGTAGATGTCATATTTATTGAGTTTTCTTTTTATTTTAAGTCTTTATCTTCTCTACCTGTGTCTCAATCTAATTAAGTACATATTCCACTTGTCTTTGATACTCTAGTTGTGTCTAGTGTACATAAAGATTTCTCTCATCCACCACCTCTTCAGGTTTATAGTCTATTTGATGACGCTCTTCTTGTGCCAACTCTTCCGCTCCCTCCGACTATGACAGTTGAACCTGATCTTCCTACTGTCATTCGTAAAGGAATACGTTCTACTCGTAATCCCTCTTCATATTTTACTGCATTAAGTTATCATAGACTATCTCAACCTTTTTTATACTTGTCTTTTTGTCTATTTCTTTTGTGTCAATTCCAAAAACTATAGGTGATGCCTTAGCTTATCCTGATTGGCGTCAAGCAATGCTTGATGAAATAAGTGCTCTTTAGACCTAAGAAATCTATTGTTGGTTGTAGGTAGGTTTTTGTTATCAAAGTTGGTCCTAACGGTACTATTGATTGTCTCAAAGCTCGTCTTGTGGCTAAAGGTTATACACAAATTTTTTGTTTAGACTATGGTGATACTTTTTCTCCAATGACAAAGATGGCTTATGTTCGTTTATTCATAACTATGGTAGCTCTTCAAATATGACTTCTTTTAAGTGATTCAAATTTTTCTTGAAATATTATGAGATATAAGTTCTAACGTTATTTTAGGGGGTACTTTGGAGGGCTTTGAAAATTTTGGGGTGGCTGAAGAAAGACTTGGAGGTGCACGAAGAAACGGTCTACTATGAAAACAATGTAGGCCCATTATTGATATTCGTTTCCTTTTAGGCTTTCTCTAAATTGGCTCTTGGTTACCTTATAATATTTTTGGGCATTGCATTCTGCACTCTCATGTTTTTAAACCTGCACCCTCATGAGAGGTGAAATGACAAAATCGTCTTTTAAAAAAATACATTCTACATTGCATATTCCGATATGTATTTTAAGATTTGGAAAATACCTTCTAAAATGTAAATTTGAAGTGTATTAATATATTTTAGATTGCACAATCCAACATTTTTTTGAAATAGGAAATACCTTCTAGAATTTATAATTCATAATGTGTTAAAGCATTCCAGATTGTACATTCTAAATGATATTTATGGATCTATAAATAAATACCAGATTTTACATTTCGAGAGTATGTGTTTTATTTTAAAAAAAATGTTTATAAATAATGTAACTATATTAAAGTTAATCGTTTGGATGGATAAAGTCACATACAAGAATCAAAATGAATAATTTGCATGAATAAAGTTAATTGTTTATAAGGCTAATATATATATAATTCATTACATTTGGGTAAACACTTGCATCCTATTAACGTATTATAAAGACCATAACTTAATCTCCACATAATCATATGTGGATCACAATAAGCCTACAGTTGATATGAGACAACCATCCTATAATTTCACCTGCAACAGTTTCAAACATGTAATGTAAATAAGTATATGTGAACATGAATGCAAAATATGATCACATGTTAGAAAATACTTGAAGTGCATACATCTTGTACATATGACTTGACGTATTTTGAAGACTTATTTTGTAATGGTATTATCGTGATATTTTACTTCAATTATAAACACAATAAAATAACAAAGTGTATATCTCCGTATTGATGAAGATACATAGGGAAACTAAGGGTTCACAAAGAAATTCCCTTATTATACCTATAATTGACATAATTGACTTATACTTGCTTTCTAATATAAAAATACTAGTGAGTTTTGTATTAATGTACTTTATTCATAATATTTGTTAAATTTTGATTTTTATTTATCATATTCACATTGTTGTATTATGCAAAATATTACTATAACTAGAGATATTGAATTTACACACTTTAAAGGTTTTAGAAATAAGAGACAAAAATTGTCAATTTTACCTCTTATGAAATGATATCAATTCTAAAATTTCACAATATAAATGTGATTAAAATTGTTACCTCTACCACTTAGTATCCACTTTTGGATTGTACTTTTCATAATACATATTTTATATTATAGATTCTACAATATAGAGTACAAAATCCAACTTCTAATATTCCGAATTTTACAATACATATAAGTTACTAAATTATATATTATAAATTGATCTTGCAAAATGAAAGTGAAACACTTACCAATCACTATAACAACCACCACACAACTCAACCAACACTACCAACCATCACCAACAACCACCGTCGAACGTCAAACACATTGCATATGTCTAAAGAAACACACTAATACCCATTCAAACCAATTATTTCAAAAAGGATAAACATTTTAAAAGTATATTGGGGTGCAACTTTAAAATATAGGAGTGTAGAATGCGACCCTAAATATTTGTCCATCCTAGAATATGTGATGAGTGATAGGTCAAATGAGAGGATATTGTTGACTTCAAGAGAAATGATACACCATTTTTTAAGTATCTTATTATGAGCTATTTCTCTCTACACCTTTATATTTTTCATTTGCATCTTCATGAGGTGATTAAAAGATCAAACTACCCCTACCACCACCATCCTTTTGTTATCACTATCATCCTTACCTATGTATTGTGTTATTGATGGATTTAAGAAAAAAAATTGTTTCATATTGACAATCTAGATGTCATCTTTAACTTTCACATCACGTTTAATCCGAGAGTTATTTTTTACATAAAAACCTTTTAGATTGTGTAATTTATCAGTCAACAAATGCTTCTGGATTATCCAATCTGGAAAATACTTTTTAGATTAATATTATAAAAGTTATTTTTTTAATGAAAAAAAAGACTTTTAGAGTGTTTAATTTGAAAGCTTTTTTTTTTTTTTATAAAAATGACTTTCGATGTGTATAATTGGGAAGTCAAAAGTAATTTATAAATTATACTATTTAATGCAGAAAATTACTTTTAAATTACATAATTTGAAAGATTTTTTTTTTTTTTTTTATAAAAATGACTTTCGATGTGTATAATTGGGAAGTCAAAAGTAATTTATAAATTATACTATTTAATGCAGAAAATTACTTTTAAATTACATAATTTGAAAGATTTTTTTTTTCAAACTTCACACTACAAAAGTTATTTATTTTTTCATAAACCATATTTTCATATTAATGGAAATACATAAGGTAAATAGGGGGTTTCCAAAAAAATTCCGTTTTGACCTGCATTGGACCTAATTGACTTATACTTGCTTTTCGCTAGTAAGTTTTGTATTAATGTAGTTTGTTTATAATCTTTGTTAATTTTTTGAATTTTTATTATATTCACATTGTTATACAATATATCATTAGAACTATAGATATTGAATTTATATACTTTAAAGGTTTTAAAAAAAAGAAATAAAAATTTTATCTCTCATAAAATAGTAAGTTATAAAATTTGATGATATATATGTGACTGAAATTGTTACCTCCGCCACCACGTCTTACCCACTTTGGGCCGTCTTACCCATCTTGTGCAGGACAAATTCTTCCTGCACCTTAATATCTTCTTCCTGCACCCTAATATAAAATTTTAATTCCACAATTGACCCTATCCGGTTTATACGGGTAAAAAAATAAGAACCGGATGACACCCCCATCCAGTTCACATTTCAAAAAAAATGACAACCGGATGAGTATGTCATCCGGTTGTCATTTCAAAATAAAATGACAACCGGATGACACCCCCATCCGGTTGTCATTTCAAAATAAAATGACAATCGGATGACACTCCCATCCGGTTGTCATTTCAAAATAAAATGACAACCGGATGACACCCCATCCGGTTGTCATTTAAAAAAAATTCATTTTATTTGGAAATGACAACCGGATGACATACTCATCCGGTTGTCATTTTGATTTTGAAATGACAATCGGATGGGGCTGTCATCCGGTTCTCATTTCCAAATAAAAATGAGAACCGGATGGAATCCATCCGGTTCTCATACATCAAATCGGAAAATTCTTCTGTTCGTCGTCGACAACGTCTAAACCCCAAATCAACTACTCTAATCAGCAATATCACTTACTAATTGCTAATAAACACCAAAAATTACTTACTTATTGTTTGTTTTAAGGATTAATCAAAGATTTGAAATGACAACCGGATGACATACTCATCCGGTTGTCATTTTTTTTGAAATGTGAACCGGATGGGTGTGCCATCCGGTTCTTATTTTTTTGCCCGTACGAAGTGGATGGGTGTGCTGGGGTATTTATAGAATTAAAAAATTTGTATTAGGATGCAGGAAGCGTGTATTAGGGTGCAGGAAGAATTTGTCCGCAGTTTTTCTTTAATTGATAATTCTTTAAAATTGATGTCTGACTATAACTTACAAAAGATAGATAAAAAAGACTTGAATTATATTTTCTTTTCAATTAAAAGAATAACAAGTTGAAATTATATAAAAAAATTAATTCAAAATAAGGCGCTACAAGTTGAATTGATTTGATTAAAATTTAAGACGTAAAAGTAAATTCCATACAAATTCATGTTGACAATAATAATTTTAGTTTAAATAATGATAAATAAAATTTATATTAATTAAATAAAAAATAAATTAAATTAAAAGGACACTAAAACAGTTAAAATAATAAATAAATATGTATATATACATATCTTCACATTTGTTGTTATATAATAAAAAATGGTTATTGTAATTAAAATAACCTTTACTGTAGTAGCTATAAGTGAAAAAAAAAAATCAATAAAAGTAAAATTGTAAAAAGGGACGTGGAAAATAAAAATTGTCAGTGCAAGTATAAATATACGCTCAATGTGTCAACATTTTATAGTAATAAAATTATATAAACAATTTTCCCAACAAAAACAATTATTGGTATTTATGCAGTATTTTTAGAACAGAAGCCTAGATTATTTGGCAAAAGAAAAGAAAATTCATTGCTTAAGGTGGAAGTTTATTTGTTAGGGTGAGGTAAAGAAGAGAAAAATAGAGGGACTTTTGGTATAACATTGCATAGCATAGCTGTTTGTGGCATCGCTCTCCCCCGCTGCCATTCCCATTGCGGTGTGATCTGCAGGTGCAACAAGAGCGAGCAAGATCCGCGTGAACATAAAAATGGGGACTCTGTTGGGCCCATCGTCTTCCGCTCAGTTCAAGATGAGAGTCACCAACACGCCTTCCAGCGACCTTGTTCTCACCAACCTCGCCTTCTGCTCCCCCTCCGATCTTCGCAACTTTGCCGTCCCCGGTCACAAAAACCTCTACCTCGCCACCGTCGCCGATTTCTTCGTCTTATCTCTCTCATATCCTTTGTCTGCAATCTATTGCACTTTATTCATTTTTTTTTAATTTAATTATTATGTTTCACAACTGCGTAGAGTGGATTTGTTACTTGTTAATTTATGTCATTCATTATGCCAATGCCGAATAGTGGATGTTATTTCGTGGATTAACTGGATTGATGATTCTTTTGTGGCCTTAACTGAGAGATACTGCTCATGACAACATAGGCAGCGACCAGATTGCGTTGAACTCCATTCAACGCCGGTGTGCCAGAGTTTCTACTGGTGATTCCGTACAATTGACACGGTTAGTTTGCTTTAATTTGTGTTTTTCGATCTGTAATTAAGTGTTGACGATTATTGACTTTGGTTCTTTATTTCTTTCTTCTGATTGCTGTTGCTTTAAGATTTGTGCCTCCCGAGGACTTCAACCTCGTACTCTTAATCATTGATTTGGAATTTGTTAAAAAGGGGAATAAGACTGAGGAGGTATGTTGATTTGAAAAAGTGCTCGTTGTGTTGTATTCAATTTGTTGCTAATTAGGGTGGTGTGGCATTAAAATGGTTGTTGTTTCTTTGTCTTGTAGATTGATGCTGTTCTACTGGCTAAGCAACTTCGGAAGATATTTTTGAACCAGGTAGGGTCTTTGCGAGGTTATTTGGGCCTTTAACTTGGTTAATAATGGTGGTGTTAGTTATCATTGATTTGATACCTTTTGATATTAGCATGCTTGATTTTAATGATACTAATTGCGGAGTTTTATTTCAAAAATTTATTGACTAGATTGATTACTATTGGACAGCAGAAAAGGAAAAGAAAATGTTTTCTGGTTGTTGAATGGCTTCTTTTGTTATTATTTACATTTCCCAGGAAATTACTGCATAGTTGTATTTTTTGCATAGCTACTAATATCCTATTTTTATTTGATTTTTGCAATTACTTTGAAATTAAACTTGTTCACTACAACAAAAGCATTTCCTTTATTAGTAATATGTGGATGTTGTTTCGTTTATTGTTTTTTTTTTTTTTCTTAAT
>Ga0209700_108799_pt1 | contig 12505 bp, 5 predicted proteins | sample SiratroredBW_FD_187528 | JGI IMG/M metagenome (GOLD analysis project Ga0209700, IMG submission 187528) | Root nodule microbial communities of legume samples collected from California, USA - Siratro red BW (SPAdes) (version 2) | ecosystem: Host-associated > Plants > Roots > Nodule | place: USA... | reverse complement strand
AGATGATGACTTGAGTTGAAATGAGACTTGACTACTTACTTTTTCTATAAATACGCGTTTTTAGTTTAATAATATAATAATCAAGTGCTCATTCCACTTCTACCATTTCACTCAAATAACAGATTTTCTAGGTTGTTACAATTGATAAAACAATTTTTTTAATAGATAAAATTGTAATATTAAAAATATACCCTTATGATTAAAATTAATTTAAATAAAATATGATTAATTTATTGGGTTGATGAATTATTATTTATAGTTGATGAAATTATAAGATTACTAATTATTTTAACATAAAAATAAAAATAAAACTAAAATTATTATGGTTAATATCATTAGTATTTTATAAATTTATTTTGATTATTATTATAAATTTAAATTTTATTATTATTACTTTAATTATTATTTTATAATTTTATCGTTTTTGTTATTATTTATAATTTTATTATTCTTTTTTATTTTTAACATTAATATTTTAGTATTTTGTTTTTATAATTATCTTATTTTTATTATTATTTTATAAATGTATTATTAATATTTTTTATTTTGATTATTATTTTATAATTTTATTACATTTATTATTCTTTTAGTAACTATTATTATATTAAATTATATAATTAATTGTATTTATTTTATTGTAATATAAATGAAATAAAAAACAAATTAATGATACTTTTGTAATTGCACTACATTACTTTCTTCCTCTTTTCACTCAGATTAGGAGGATGACCAACAGAAACGCTTGCACTTCTAACACAACTCTTAATTAACATATCTCCTCTTCTCAAATCTATCTTCTCAAACAGGAAATCAGTTCAAACAAATATAACATAAAAAAAAATGGCATGTTGAATTTCACATAGCACTACTATTATGCATCGTATTTGATTTATATCTTCGGTTTACCTTTTCCTATTTTGGTACATGGTTAAATGAAATTTTGTATTACCCTTTATTTGGAATAGAAGCATTAAATTATATGTAAATAAGTAGGCTGCACATGATTTCCGAATTTGATTCACAACTGAAATCATAAAAAAGAATCTGCATCTTTATATTTTCAGTTATAATGTTCACTTGATGAAGAAAAAAAGAAAAACTGCATACCCGTTTTATAAATACAAGTATATATTCTATCTTTATCTTTTTGCATGATTTTAGGAAAATCAATTTTGGTTCTACATTGTTTGTTTTATATGTTTTACGGTACAACACAATAAAAGAAAAACCTGCACATGCTTTATATTTATCCATGATTTCCGTATTGGGCACAATTTAGTTTCTCTTATATTTAATCATTTCAAGATCTAAATTAAAGCAAAAAGAAAATAGGAGTAACAAATTCAGGTCATGTTACGTTTTTTTATAATTAGTTTATGATTTGAAACAAAAGAAAATAATAATAGTAATATTATTATTATTATTAATAATAATAAATCACAAAGTTACATATTTGTTATGACTTTCACGTTTGAAGAGTATTTTTGACTACTAAATGTGAGTCTATTTAGTCAAGTCATATGAAAAATATAAGAAAAGCCCAAAGACGAGTAACATAGACCTATCATTAGGCCTCATTTGTTCACCAATAACGCCATCGACCTCACACCTTCAATATTTTTCCATCCATAATAATGATTATTTTATTATTTCTTTGACACATACTAATAATTGTACAAGTGAGGCGAAGGAATCTTACGGGTTTATACATAAGTAGTGTTCGGTACAAGATAATCCAATGAAAACTCATTATTATCCTACCTGCACATCCCCATATATACACTTACAAAGAATCTTACGATGAAAAATGTATATTAAACCTAACAAAACTTTCATTCTTTCACAATTCTTATAATTTTATATCGAATATAAATGTAGATGGTCATTACCTACCGCCACACGAAACATCAAACCAACTATTGTATCGTATCTTTATCATTATCATAAAATGAGCTCGTCATCTATCATAACTTTGGTGTATTACAACAACCAAATCATCACTAATGAGCTTTACTCCACCATCTTTATTAGTCAAATAACTTTCAGTTGATGTTTATCAATCTATGCCCCTATCAGTTCTGAAGAAAGTCATTCTATGTTTGTTTGTCTTAAGAGATAGTAAGTCATATGCTATTGGTTTATGTTATTGGTGTTTAGAGTATATAACTGATATTATGAATTCTTATTGAATGTGTACAAATTGAAGATGATGATGACGTACATTGTATCATTGGTTTTGTAAAAAAAATATATGAACCTCGCCCAATATTTGAGCTTATATGTTCATCCAAGAACATTATGATTTAGGTAAACATCTTAGTTTCAACAAGTGAGAAGACATTGAAAAAATATTGAACAATTGTTTAAGGATTAAGTGAATGTATGTTCTTTGTTGTTATCTTCTTTATTCTTTGTGTTTCTATTTCAAAAGCCAATGTTACCTCTTTTTGCATTTTCTATTATTTCTTGTTTATTAAGAATGATTGTTGTACGTTTCATATTATATGGGTTTTATTCCAACACATCACAATTTTATTAAGCATTACTTTAATGTTTCTAAACAAAACTCAATTGCAGGCTGTTCATACCCATTACATAAAATGAAGAAATCAATAAATAAACACTAAATGTTAAAATCCCTTTCTAATTTTATTCAAACAATTAACTTGTATTCATAGTTCAACACAAAAGTGTTACAATTTGGTCTATTATAAGATGTCCTTACTCGTCTAACAACTTGGAAAAACTGCACAAACTTGATATGTGGGGATAACCTAACGAAAATTGGCAACTAAACATGCAAAGGAGATCAACATATGAAGCAACTGTTGCAAACTAACGTTATATGATCATCCAATGCAATGACTTTTATTCTATATTAGAGTATATATGGAATGATACATGACCAATTGAATATATTTATTGTCAATGTCGCAACTAATAAATGATCCATACACACAACAAAATCCACCAGTAGAGCCCACGTTATCCTAACTAAAAGTAATTATAATCATCCATAAGAGGATGTTTATCAACATTCGTTTGCAGCTACAATTGATTATTTTATTATAAGTCACAACAAGAATCTTACCGACATTCGTTAACAAATGAATAATTCTGTATACCTCAACCTCATCCTAAAATGGACTATAAAAGACACTCATTTGCATCGAGTTCAACTGATCTATTTTCTAACTTGTAAAATAAATCTTAATACACCATATTTTGCCAACACTTATATACAATATATCCATTTAACACACTTCTACAATGAAACAGAAAATTCTTTCACTCGAATTCCAATTCAAATGAATAGGCAATCTTCACAATTTGAATCTAGTGACTACAAATACAATAACTAATCATTGTAATGTAACCTACCTTTTAATCAACCTAAACCTCGTCACCATCATAAAGACTAACATATTCTTAGATTATTAAAAAATTATTAAAACTATTTTTACAAAAATTCAACTGAGGTTCAACTTTTTATTCCAATATTGTATTCAATATTTAAATTGAAATTTCGAAGTTTTAAAAAATCACATTAATTTTATGTTAACATTATATTTATAAAATTTCATTTTTTAATTTAGTACAATTTTATCAATTGACTTCACTCTTTTAAATTTATCTACTGCATTCTTTTACATCAAATTAACATGAATATACGTGGTCAGTAACAGTGATGATAAATTTTACTCACCCCTGATTACATCAACTTTAAATTTTTAATATTTAAATTTCTGTTTAATTTAGCTTTATCATATTATTTCTCTATTATACTTTTATTTGCATACATCTTTAATTTACGTTTATAAATTCAACTTTATATTACTGTAATTTTAAAAATCTTATCTTAATTTAGTGTCATCAATAATAATAAAATTAATATATTTTATTTTTTATTTCCTTCCTTCTCATAAACAAATTACATTTTAAACTAAACTTTTATAATTAATTATTTTATATTTGTTTTGTAAATAGTTATTTCTTTCTCTAATATATATTTATCATCACACCCATACAACAAAAATTATTAAAGTAATTAAGGTATATTCCTACTTGTTTTAAGCATGAAAAATATTTTATTTTTTAAACCAATATATTTATTTTTTAATGCACCGAATCAAAATTATTAATCCTTTTTATATTATTAATTCCTTTTCATTTTCAACAAAGTAATAATGACAAATTTAATTCCAAAAATATAACAAAAACAAATTATTTCTCTATCTACATTATTTATTATTTTTCTCCCTCTCTCATACAAATTAACTCCCAACCAAATTTTAATTCAATTTTAATGCATTTTTTTTATACAAAACGTTTTTTTTTTCTTTTACCCTTTTTCCATTTTTTAAATACACAAATTACATTGCATATATTTTTATTTATTTTATATTTGCTATTGCATTTTTAATACAATTTCTGCTTATAAATGTTTTTTCTTATTTGCTTTTTCCTCTTTTCTTTCCCACTGCCCTACAACGAGTCAAAGAAAACCACCAATCCCTTCCCAGAATTTGCCACCGGAGAACACAATTTTGATAGAGTTTCACACTTCAAAATTGAAAAATGGAGGTTAGAATTCAGACTACCATATTTTTAGTTTTTTCTATTTTCTTTTTACCTATATTTTTATTGATTTTATATTTCCTCATTTTTAAAACGCTTTCAAATTTTTAATTCACTGATAACATTAAATATCTAGAAAAGTTTCATATTTTCTTCTATTTTAAAATTTTAAAATATTTTAATTCTTTAAAAAACCATATTATATTCCACTTTACATAATTTTGTAATTTTTTTCCTCTCACAAATCATTACAAACTTATTCTCTCCAATTTTAATTATTTTTTTCAAATAACTTTTTACCTACAAAAGGTTTTTTAAATTTATTTTATTTTTTATCTTTTTACTTTCTTCTTTTCCACTCAACCTCAGAAAAAAAAAAAAAGAAAACTAGAATTCCTCCGGAAATTCGGCCACCAGAGAATGAAATTCCGGTGGACTTTTAGACTCCAAAATCAGAAAAAGAAGGTCAAATATTGGCATAAGCAATAAAAAGCAGATGGGAATTTATTGCCTGGAACTAAATTCCCTTATGCTACAGGACGTGGTTTAGTCGTGGAAATAATCTTCAAATAGGTTCAGTGGGGAAATTAAATTCCCATTCCGTACCACTGCAGGAAAGAACCCTGCAATGTGATAAACATGTTAGGGATGACGGGATGCTATTTTCAATTTGAAAACATTGTCTTTCCTTGGCTTCCTATTTTACAAAATAAAAATTAAAATAAAAAACAAAATTATAAAAAAAGTGACAAGCTGGTATTAGCTCACTCTGTAACGGAACGTAATAAGTTAAGATTTTCAACGCACTGCAGACGGAGCCAAAGCCGATTAGGTTCTCCCGTTTTACCATCCTAATGCGTTTAATATAGGTATATTTTTATGTAATTAAAATTTTTAGTAAATATATACTGTTCCACACATATTTATGTTTTATTTATATTATAACGTTCCGAAAAACCACTTTATATTAAAATAAATAAATTTTTCTTAACTTTATATAGACTCTCTTCATACTATGTTACCCAGTAGAAACATGATAGTTTATACTTAACTAATAATTTAAATATTTCATATATTAATAATCAACCACCATTCAAGACTAAAAGAATATTTAGCGATATCTTTTCATGTATTAACAATTAACGTATGAAAAGCATAACGGAGAATTCATAATCAATTTTTAGGAAGTCTAGAGTACAAATACGACACAGGCACGGACACACATATAGCTAAATTAAAAATTATAATACACAGGACACAACTATATATATATATATATAAATTTATTAAGATGAGTTCTTACTCATTTAAGATTCATTAAATTTAATCATATTATTTCTACTATTTAAAGTTTTTCTTAATTTTAAAACATATCTCCACAAGATCTCCACAAGAGTGTTTTGTTTTATCTTTTTTAGAAACTTAATTCATCTTAATTTAGTATATAATAAATAAGTTAAATATAACTTAATTATATATTATATAAAAAATTATATTTAAATATTAAATTAAGAAAATGTAAATTAAAAAAATACTATTCAAATTTTAAATTTAAATAAAAAATAATAATTAAAAAAACATATTATAAAATTATAGAAATATAATTTTTAATATAATTAGTAATATATTTTTTAATATAATTTAATATAAATTATTATATTAATAATTATTATAAAAAATTAAAACACATATGATAGTATAATATTATTTTAATATTATAATATAATATTATTTAATTATATAATAAGCATATTTTCTATATGCACATCTTCCTCGATACCTGCAGCTTCTTTTATCCAGAAACACTTCATTAGATCTCCAGACGATGCCTTCTTCTTTCTTTATTTCTTTCAAGTTTTTCTTCCATGTTCTTCACACCTTCTTCTTCTTTCTTTCAAGTTTTCGTTTGAGATTTAATTTGTTTTTGTTTTGGTTTTAACCTGTCTGATTTTCGTTTTGGTATTTGTTTCGCTCCTCCATCCATCGACTTGTCATCTCCGCGTGTCTGATCACTGAGCCACGTCTGGGCCAACACCCTGTGTCCGACGCTGTATCATATGCGCTTTCGGCGAGTGTCCGTGTCTGCAGTGCATCGGGCGCGTGAGCAACAATAAACTGTCGTGTCTGAGCTTCATAGGTTGCATCTACCACTAATAGACAAAATACATTTATATCGGTTCTAGAAAACACTTTTCATAGGTTCCAGAACTGATGTAATATGTGTATATGCTACATTGGTTGATAAATCACTATCGTAAAATACCAATCCTAATAGCACTTAGGAAGAGATACTACATCGGTTGGGAGCCACAACTAATGTAGTATCTCATTTAATATGATGGAAACTAGGGACTGGAGAAGATACTACATCGATTGTGGCTCCAAACCGATGTAGTATCTCCCCTATTATATTGGTTGTGACTCCCAACCGATATAGCATCTCCCCTATTACATTGGTTGTTACTCATAACTGATGTAATATCTCTATTTTAAAAAAAAAATTAAAAAGAAATTGTAGGTTGATAAATCTTTAATTCATACAAGGAAATACTACAAAAATTTCTAGAATTTTTAACAAGTATAAATATGTGAAACAGAAAAAACAACTCAAAAATACTAAAAAAATAAAAACAAATAGTAAATGATGAAAATTTTAAATCCAAAATCCCTGATGAAGATTACCCCCCAAATTCGTTATCCCATTTTGAGCAACTTTCTTTTTTGGAGCGTTTCAATCTGAGCTGTCTATCAAAAGTTATGACCATTTGAAATATTTTCGCCTTAAATTTTGACAACAAAAAATATACGATAAATCTATACAATGTAAGAACTCTACGATGAACTATACACTAAAAGAAGTTTCTGATGATAAATTATACACTAAAAGAAGTTGCTGCTAAAAAATTTGGGTCAAAAAACAAATTTTTGATTATTTTTAATGAATTTTACAAATATGCTAACCTATTGCAAAGAGAAGTGGCGAGGGATAAATGTAGAACCAGATAGTCACACTGACACATTAATCGTTGCTATGACATCCTTAATGACCTGCAACGTCAACATAAAAGCAAGTTAAACAAACAAACCACATACGTCGAAATTGCAAAACAAAGCAACAAAGAATACAAGTAAATGAGAGAACAAAAGCAAATAACTAGAGAGATTCAAGCGGTGCAAGAGATGGACAAATAGTAAGAATAGTGAAAATGTTAGGTTAAAAAACATATATATTGCACCGGTTGTTTAAAACAATTGATGTAATAAGTCCGCACCAAAACGTGGAGCATACAAAGCCACTTTCTACATTAGTTGGAGCTCACAAACGATATAGAAAGTCACTTTATTACATTGGTTGGAGCAGCAATCAATGTAATAAGTGGCGTGCTTAGTTTTCTTTTCAATTTTTTTTTGGGATTTTTCTAGGTTATTTTCTACATCGGTTGTATGTAGCAACCAATGTAAAATGACTCTTATTACATCGATTACCTCTTAACAGATGTAGTATGTTCTTATTTATTTACAAAATTATCACCGTATTTTTGTTTACAATGATTACCTTTTAATTGACGTTATATTATGTTGTAAAATGTCATTTTTCTACTAGTGTACTTTGTAACAACCTGAGCTACAAACCTTTTTCCTATCCTTATCACATTCAATGTCTTAATCTGTGTGACCTAGACCATCAATAAAGTAAAGATATCTCCTTTTCATAAGAAGTTTTATGCTTAATGTTATATAATGTAACACAATAAGATATACATCACTTTAGTGACTTTCCTCCTTCAAACCGAGAAAAACTTTCTCCTTCAGTGATATCAACTCAAGGCAAGAGATAATTGATGTGGTCTCTTTGTTGCTCAAATGCCATCTTATTCCTTGAGTTACTATTATCTTTCCATATTGTTTAAGTGTCACATCAGTGCTTGAACGACGAGATTTGTTATAAATCCAAAAAGTTCCAAAAAAATCATGTATATCTCCATCTCATGCATGAGTGATCACATTGCCAATTTAGTGAGGATATTTGCACCAGAATCAAAACTGTTTAAGAAACACCATATACCACCCCTACATCTTAATGCTTGAGCGACCATTTTGTGCATGAGTGTTAAATGTCTGAGAGGAGAGAGGGTTACATCAACATCTCTCTCGCTCAAGTCTCAACTTAAGCAATATGCTTTATTGCTTGAACATTCCCTTACTTGGAGGTAGTGTGCCAACAATTAAAACTATTCTTATATACATAAAAAAGCCAAACTATATTACTTCATGAAAACAAGTAGAATCTATGAGAAAAGAGAGTTGAATTGTATTAAATATTTTCAAAGTCTTTTGCAATGTTAATGTATGATGAAATATGGTTAGATGTAGTTTTAGCTTGATAGATACCCTGTCGAAATGTTTTCATAAATCTTATTTAAAAGTACTCTCCTTCTTTAATTAGATTCAATTTGATAATACACAATTAGAAAGAAATGAAGGTAGAGAAGTATTTACACTTGATATTTTTATATTGATTCAATTGTTAAAGAAGACCATCTTATTCTTGATCAACTTGATCAAGTTTTACTATGCAGACTATTTATGCAAAAATAGAGTATTCTTTGGGTTTTAGCCACTTTTGGCTAAGCATAAGTATTGTTTGGAGTTTAACAACTATTGGAGCTTTACAAAGAGTGTGATCTAAAGAATCACAAGATTGCTAACTATAAGAGATTAATGTCCTAAGGCAGATACAAGTTCAAGAATACCCTTTTAGGTTGTTAATGAACAAAACAATGTTCTTTTGCATAAAGATTACAAGGATTTAAGAGTGTTATCGTAGTTGTAATCAATCATCAATGCTTTCTTCTTCAAGGGCTCTTATATATATATATGTTTAAAAGAAAGAGTCGTCGATAACACTTTTTTAGCCTATTGTAAGTGTCGGGGGTGTTCTTCTTCTTCAAGTTGTGTTTGTCCACATACAGATGTAGAGATGCATTAAATGCTCTTTATGTAGCCTTAAATGCATATCTCTTCTTCAAGCAATATTTTGTTATAATACATGACTTATTAAGCCTAGGTCTACTAGCTTTCATCCAAATTGGAGTAAAAAGCAAAACCATAAAAAACTGATGGTCTTTGTAGAATTAACATACAATTTTTTAGAATGAGTTGTTGACATGGACCAACTTTAACACTTTCTTCAGGAAATCTTAGTATTGCAGATCTTCATAAGATCCTCTCGTAAGAAGGAAAAAAGAAACATTCTCTACATACATAGAATAAACATTTATAATATTAGAGATGTATCATGAAATGATAAAAACTATGTATCTCTATCATTTATTCAAGTGTTAGCTTATCAAACGAAGATATGCATGCAAGATGTTATGCACCCGTTAATCAATCAAAACACTTATGTTTGTCATGTTTTGATGCTTAAACGAGGTTTGTTGGACTTCACTCTAACATAAGATTAGTCTCAAAGTTTAAATACTTAGGCTAATCAAGAATATGTTTAGACTATTTTGATCTACCATTTACTACCTTCTTAAATATATAATTTGTTTAAAGAACAAATAACCTAATAATTTAGATTTCTATAAAGTGGGTAGATACAATATAGAAATATAATTTTTTAGTAGATAAAACTTATAATGAAATACATAATAAACTGTTATAACATATTTATATATGATAGAGTAAAGTCCAACAAAGTATAAACTATGATTTTTTAAGCATTAGATCATGACGAACACAAGTGCTTCGTTTGATCGATAGACACATAGTATCTTGCATACATGTCATCATTTGATAAGCTAATGCTTGCACAAGTGATGAGGATACAAAGTTTTAAGCTTTTCACGGTACATCTCGAATATTATAAATGCTTATTCTATATATGTAGAGAATGTTTATTTCTTCCATCTTACAAGATAATCTCGCGAAGACTTGTCTACATGAAAAATCTCTTAAAGAACACGCTGCTCCACACTAACGATCATTTTGAAAAGACAGAATGTCGACTTTGCGAAGACCATTAACCTCATAAGGTCTTGCTTTTCTCCAATTTGGATAAAAACTATTTGACCTACGCCTGATCAATCATGCCATATATCAAAATGTTACCGAAGAAAATATATCTAATCAATGTTGCATGAAGAATATTTAATGCATTTCTACTCTTACATATGGATAGATGAAACCTGAAGAAGAAGAAGAACTTCTCCAACACTACGACTAGAAAAGGATTTTGAACTAATCTTTATTCTAATCCTCTATATACAGAATATTTCTTGAAGAAGAAAGGTTGGTAAAACTAATAATTCTTGCATTCTAGAAATGATCCCATGAAAAATTCCTTGAGCCATAATTTGTAAGAAAGAACATTATTATGTTCATAAACTATCTAGAAAAGTGAACTTTATTTATATATGTTTTAGGATGTGACCCATCTTTTAGTGAGCAAACTTGTGATCTTTAAGATCACAATCTTTGTAATCTATTTGTTTAGCCATGAATTGTTAGGAAATTACATTTCCTTAGTCTAATTGTGGGCTATATATTTATACGTATTTATTTATATAATCATATTAGCTGTTGATTTCCTTAACGTCCGAATCATTCGTCATTAAGATGATTTTAATGAGTCATTTAAGATAGTTTTAATGACCCCCTTAATTTCTCAGATTAATTGGTTTAACGGGAAGCGTTTTCTGAGAGATTATCAGAATAAAAGGGAGGTAAAGGATTGGTCTCTGATATACCAAAATCACAAACTTTGTGGTCTCTTACCCCATCAAAAGAGTCACTCTAAATTCCAGCAAAAGGAATAAGGAGGATTTTGGTTGAGGAAGATCATAATCCTATCGAGTATTTTATCTTCATCCATGGATTCAGGTATGTGACTCTTGTATTGAATTATGACTCTCAATAATTTAACATGATGACTAAATTCATTATTCAGAACACATTTATTCTATAATTTCTATCATGAATTATGTTTCAAAAAATACTTAATGTTTTATCCATAAGTAGCTAAGGTGCAAATAATATTTATTTGATTAACCAAGAATGGATGATGTCGAAGACATACTTAGTTGTATTCTATAGTGGTGATTTGCATGATAAAATTTGATCAAGTTGATAAAAATTTGAATCTAGTCTTCATTAACACACAAACTAGTATAAAATATCAAGAGTAAATCTTTCTTTGACTTTATCTCTTTCTAATTATATTTTATCAAATTGCCTCTAAATAAAATAGACTTTTTAAACAATATTCATGAAAACTTTTTAACAGTGTATTTGTCAAGTTAAAATTGCACCTAAGAATATTTCATCAAATGATTGATATTTCAAAAATATTTGAAAATTTTCAATATTGTAATCACATATTCGCATTACATATTTTTGTTATATTCATTCAATATGTTTTTTCTTGAACGATTAGGTTATTTTTTGAGCAAAATTCACTTGAATGAGACTATTATTGTTGAATTAAATTTTTTCATATAAAAGAGAATGGTTTCGATATTTTTTTTTCTTGAAAAAATATATAAATTATAATTTCTATAAAATGGTTTAACCAACTAAAAGTCATTGTAAACAATTTTAACCTTTTAAATATGTTTTCAATAACCAAATGTACACATTTTCCCACTCTAACTTGGTTATTTCAAACCCTAATGCAACCTAACTTAAAAATATTTTAATACTGCCTTGCTTTTTACATAACAATCCAACAATTAGGGATCTTGACTTCAATTCATAAATAAATACATTATTATACGTATAAGACAAATAGAATTAAATTCTTTTACAACCATCACTCATTAAATATTTAATAAGCCAAATTACTTTATTTCAAGTGACAACAGTACGGGATAAATGGAGTTCAACTGCCCCACATGCAACAAAAGTGACTGAAGAAGGAAAA
>Ga0209700_108798_pt1 | contig 12505 bp, 7 predicted proteins | sample SiratroredBW_FD_187528 | JGI IMG/M metagenome (GOLD analysis project Ga0209700, IMG submission 187528) | Root nodule microbial communities of legume samples collected from California, USA - Siratro red BW (SPAdes) (version 2) | ecosystem: Host-associated > Plants > Roots > Nodule | place: USA... | reverse complement strand
TCAACAAACTATGATAAATTTATTTTTATTCCATTATTCCGAATATTCACCCTTTGAAATATGTGATTCTTAGTTACCTAACCATTCGTGCTAGCCCCTTAACAATTATAAGAAATAAGAATAGGGTCATTGGGTCTCTTTGTCTACGTCCTCTGGTTGGATTATTTCCTGAGCGGGGTTTCTATTTACTAATAATGATAATGCAGATGATTCCAAACATGTCCAAATCTAGCTGATCCACCTACTATAGAAGCATAACCTACATCATGTAATACAAGAGTTGTCAATCCACTGGATTTTCTCGTAGTTCACTTTTACTATAATAATACTCTTTTTTACTTCACCTACTCTCCTCTATGACTTCGTCTACTATAAGTACGAAGTCTAACAGACTTCTATCCTTGAGAAAAGCAGACTGCAATCTATCTATAATTCATGAAAGCACTCTTTTCAACATGTTAACTAACATCTTGGATATGATATTATATACATGTCCCACTAAGAAAATAGGTTTGTAGTCATCTAATCCAATTGGGTTTTCTTTTTGGCATCAAAGTTATGAAGGATGCATTACACTCCTTCAAAATTCGACCAAAAATTAGAAATGATTCATTGCCTGAATTATATCATGCTTAGTCGTTTCCCAACTTTCCTTTATGAATTTAAAATTATACCCTGACATAGGACACTTTGTGTCCCACACTGCATCACTGCCTCCTTTATTTCCATCTCTACAATGTAGCTTTTTAACCTTTTGTTTTCCTTTTCTAATAGTTATGAAAATTCTATTTTGTCTAACCTGATATTGTTTGACCCCTTAACACAAAATATATTCCCAAAGTATTCTTCTACCGCTCGTTTTACTTTACATGGGTCCTTACACCAACGCTCCTTGACTTCTATTCCTTTTAATCCACTTCTCATTTTACGCTACCTAATAATAAAAATACTTAGAATTTGTATCCCTTGTTGTAGCCAATTGCACCTTGCCTTCTGATTTAGTATAGATATTTCTTTAGCTGTCATCATTTTTAGTTCACTAAGTAATCTCATGCATTCAATCCTATTTTCCTCATCTAAATTACTATCATTACGTAAATTGTCTCTCTCTTCTATCTGTCTTACAATTTCCTTCTTTAGTGTATGTGATCCACCAATTTCTTACCAAGGCATGAAAACCAAGGACAAAGTTCCATACATTGAGTGTCCTAAATGGTTTCGGGCTCAGTTTGTTGATTTTAACACTAATACACAATGATCAAAGACTTATCTTATCTTGTTATAACATGTTGACTATAATCAGACCAATATTCCATTCTTATCATTATTTTATCAATATTATATATATATATAGAATTATAATATTCACTTCAAGAGTATAATTATTAATTATTTGAAATTCTAATTATGAAGTTTACATTTGTTAAATAGTATTTAGGAATAATATATTATACCATTACAATCTTAAAAAGTATATGATAATTTAATAAGATAAGATTTAGGAACAGTATACCCGATAAATAACATGAAGTAAATAAATAAAATAATATAAAAATAATAAATGTCTTATCTAGTAACTAAAGAAAATACACTAAAATTGAACTAAGAATGAAGTAAATAAATAAAATAATACAAAAATAATAAATGTCTTATCTGGTAACTAAAGAAAATACACTAAAATTGAACTAAGAGTTCTTTTTAATACTTTTTTTTTCTCTTCCTTTTCACAAATTCATATATATAACATAGTTGAATTTAACTAGTTATTTTGAAATTTCATCTACTTTGTACTCTAGTTTTATATATATATATATATATATATATATATATATATATATATATATATAGGATAATTAATGTTAGATACCAATTATCTTGACTTAATTGAATACTAAATTCAATCATTATTTTTATTTTATAGTTATCTAGCAACCAAAATCTAATTTGGAGACTATTTTGATCATAATTAGTAACCATGGTAGTTAAAAATTGATATCTAAATTACTTTTTTTATAGTGATATACAGGGGTGGCTCAAGGCCAAAGTAGGTAAAACAATCGCTTTAGGCCTCAAGGCCTAAAAAAATTTAATATGTTTTAGGCCTCAAGGCCACAAATGCCTTAAAAATATTTAATATGCTTTAGGTCTCAAAAAAATTTAATACTCACATATTATTATAAAATAAAAAATATTTAATTTTAAAATTATACTAACAAAATTTTAATTAAAAAACTTAAATATTTTAACTATTAATTTTACATTGGTACTGTAAATATTATTTAATGATGTTAAATTTATGTTGGTACTATAAATATTATTTAATAAATAATATTTTTGAAACTTTCTTTTAATAAATTAATAATATTTTTTAAAAAAATTGAACAGTCAAGGACTCTTTCTCAAAATTTTCTAATTTATCTCTTTCCTATATTTATCATCTCTTCATATCTCATATCACTGTCTAACTCTTTCACTTCTCTCATTCTTTCTTCACTTATCTCCTTTCTTCCTCTGTCTCTTTGTTCCTTTCATAATATTATTTCAACTTGTTTTCAATTTCAAATTTCTTTCATTTCATATTTCATCATTCTATGTTCTATATTATGCATTTATGCTCGTGTCTTTACTTGGAGACTTTGAGCAGTAGATTAATTGAGGAAGAATTTGTATTCACTTTGGCTCTTTTTGACTACATCAATATTAGGTAAAAATAATATGAGATTGATTAATTGATCCAAATTTTTTTATTATTGTTTAATTAATCTTAAAATAATTTATGCAGATTCAAGGAAGAGAATTTAGAAGTTACGAATTATATTTAAAGACATACCAAAAGGCAAGATCGAAAGATAATATCATAATAGGAGACTTGAGACTCTACAATCAAGTTTATTGTCTTGACAATCAGGTTTTATCTTTTTAGCTTATAAGTTATATTCACTGTGATATATATTATAATTTTTAATTTTATATAAAAATATACATATATGACAACTAGAAAATTTGAATCAGGTTATTCAAAACTTAAAAAAAAAGGAAGAGTTAAACTTTTTGTTGAATCACAAAAAGGGGCTATGGATAAATTTATAAAAATAAACAAAAAAAATGAATTAGAAACTACAGGTGAGTCTTATTTGAATGAAAAGTAGTTGAAACATGATAATTTATTGGATCTTGATGGCTTAGATTTATTTTTAGAATTAAATATCTTAAAGGAGATTATAGGATTAGAAAATGATAAAGCAATTGACATTCTTAATTATATAAAAAGAATAAATTCTTTTCCAAATGCATATATAGAACAATGTTAATAATTCCAATATCAGTTGCTTGAACCGAAAGGAGTTTTTCAAAACTTAAACTAATAAAATCTTATTTAAGATCAACAATGTCTCAACAAAAATTAAACCGATTAACTTTGTTGTCTATTGAAAAATATTTTTAAAATGAAATTAATTATGATAATTTAATAGATAATTTTGCATCACAAAAAGTTGAAAAAATACATTTTAGATAAAAATATCGTAATTTTAATTATTTTATTAATTTAAAAAAACCCTCATTTTTTTTTTACTTTAGGCCTCCTTAAGTCTTGAGCTGCCACTGGATATATATATATATATATATATATATATATATATATAACTACAAAGAGTCCCGAATAATTATATATTTTTACACACCCATCTACATCTATATACATATAAAATATCTTTCTAATTCTAAAGATAGGCTAGTTTAGTTGCATAATAGCATACATTGGGTTAACATAAATAGATGTTGCAAGGATAATAAATGTAACAATAATAAAACCTGTTAAGGATATCGTAGTTGAATCATGAAGGACCTACAGAAATATGATTATTGTTCTCGGAAGATTACTGTACAATTTTGGTGTCCAGATTCCATTGCAAACTCGAGAATGTAATTTGTTTTATGGTGGATAACTATTCAATTTATCGAGAAGTCATTTATTTATGTGTGTGTATATATATATATATATATATATATATATATTTTTTGTTTTTGTCATTTTAAAAAAAGAAACATAAGGAAAATGAAAAAATAAATATTATAAAAATATTTTTTTTACTTTTTTATTTTAGAAGGACAAGTGTTTTCGTAACGGTTAATAGGAATAAATGGGTGATAATAATTAATTTAGTCACCATATTAAATTATTGATAGTCATAATCCATTTCAATAGAAGAGTCACATACCTGAATCTATAGATGAAGATAGAATACTCGATATAGTTATGATCTTCCTCAACCAAAATCCTCCTTATTCCTCTTGTTGGACTTCAGAGTGACTCTTTTGACAGGGTAAGAGACTACAAAGTTTTTTTATTTTGGTATATTTGGGACCAATTATTTACCTCCCTTTTATTCTATTAACCTCTCAGATGATTCTCATTAAACCAATTATCCGAGAAATTAGGAGGTGTCACTAAAACTATCTTAATGACGAACGATTTCAAACGTTAAGGAAATCAACAATTAATATAATTATATATAAATAAATATATAGCCCGCAATTAGACTAAGGAAATATAATTTCCTAACAATCTCCACTTGGGCTATATATATTGTCCTGAAATAATCATATCACAAAATAAATCATAAGTGCACATACCAAATGCTATTTGTCCTTAACTACTTAAACAATCTGGTCCATCTCATATACCAATAATCGAATTACCGCTACTTTCATCACATTAAATTCGCAACTGAACCACAATGATTACCAAACTGATATACTCAACAACATAGATCAAGTTTGAATGAGTAACATGAAAATCACATAAAATTTGATCTCATGCTTGTCTATTTCCAACTGGTCCAACTTTAAAAAATCTTCATTAAGATCTACCCAAAATTTGCAATATCAACATTGCAAACAACATAATGTAAATCATCATCTTTTATTTTGTAGAAAATTAAATAGTACAATGTTTGACATAAAACATATAAAGTATACAAAAATAACCCGACTAAACCAAGTTATCATCAACAGTGATATCCATATGAGCAATATGCTCATGAAAGACTTTAGGGATCAATCCTTCGGTTAATGGGTCTGCTAGCATAAACTTTGTTCCTATATGTTCTATGGGAATATATTTTTCTTGAACTCTCTCCTTAACAACCAAAAAATTAATATTTTGACTTTATTAAGCTCTTGTTGTTGTTGGAGTAAAGCACTACTGAATTATTGTCACAATAAATCTTCAATGGTTTTTCAATGCCATCTACCACACGAATCCTGGTGACAAAGTTTCGCAACCATATGCCATGGTTAGATACCTCATGCTCAAGTATCTGCCTAGAACTTCCACCATTAATGTTGTATCAAGACATGTGCAGACTTGAGCATACATTAAGTTCCCTATTGCTGATGCATAAGGTTTATCATGCATTATTGTCCTTTCAAGATCATTCTGGGATACTGTTTGAGACTAAACTTATCTCTTTTAGCCACGGTTGTGTCGACATACAAGATTAAGAATACATATTTACTCCCACTGAACTTGTACTATACACAATCATCAACAATATTTGCCTCAAAGCCATATGAGGTCATAACCTGATGAAACTTGTGATACCATTTATGGGAAGCCTGTTTGAGACTGTAGATGGATTTCTTTAATTTTCAGACCATAGACTTTAAATTACTTGACACAAAGTTTTATGGTTGCACCATATAAATTGTCTCATCAATGTCTCTATTAAGAAATGTAGTCTTAACATCCATCTGATGTAGCTTTAAATCAAAATGAGCTACTAATGCCATTATTGTTCTAAAAGAATATTCTGAAGATACTGGAGAAAAAGTTTGTTTATAATTTATGCCTTCCCTTTGAGTAAATCCCTTATCAACTAGACGAGCTTTATATCTTTCGATATTACCGATAGAATCCCTTTTTAAATATTCATTTACAATTAATGGGTTTCACACCTTCGGATAATTCTACTAGATCCCAAACATCACTCTCTCATAGACTTAATCTCCTCCTCCATGGCACCAATTCACTTTTGAGAATTAGAACTTTTCATGGCTTGATAGAAATTGATCGGGTCTTCTTCTGTTAAACTAATGTCATCCTCATGTTCTTGGAGGTACACAAGGTATTCATCCAAAATAGCACTTGTCCTTTCTCTGATAGATCTTCTTAATGACACTTATTGAGGTTGTTAAGTTTGTTCTATAGGTTGTATTTGAGGAGGATTCTCATTGTTGTCTTGTTCTATAAATGTTTCCTAAATAATAATAGGTATGAATACCTGATCATTATCAATAATAGATTCATCATCAAAAACAACATTCCTAATGTTTTCTTCCCCTCCAAACTTAACATCCTCAAGAAATATTGCATTTCTCATTCAAAAATTAATCTTGATATAGGATCATAAAACTCATATCCTCGTGAGCGTTCAGCATAGCCAACAAAATAGCAGCTAACTGTTCTTGAGTCCACTTTTCTTACATGCGACTTATAAGGTCGTGCCTAACCTGGACATCCCCAAATGTGTAAATGTTTTAGGCTAGGCTTTGTATTAGTCCAGAGTTCGTAAGGGTTTTGTTAACTACTTTGCTTGGTACTCTGTTAAGGATGTACACTACGGTCTTAAAGCTTCTCTCCAAAGTGATTCAGGCAAGGTGGAATGATTGATCATACTTCTCACCATATCCTTAAGTGTTCAGTTCCTTCGTTCTGCAACACCATTCATATTGGGTTTGCTACGCATGGTGTATTGTGGAACAATTCTGCACTCTTTTAGAAAAAAATGCAAAAGGTCCTGGATGTTGTTCTCCTAATCCATCATATCTTCTGTAGTATTCACCACCACGGTCAGATTTGTAGCTTTGATTTTCTTTCCAAGTTGGAGTTCAACTTCAGCTTTGAAAGACTTAAAAACATCCAAGGATTGGGACTTTCCATGAATTAAATATAAGTACCTATAACGAAAGTAATCGTCTATAAATGTAATAAAATATTGTTGTCCATTCCATGATGCAGTAGGAAACGAACCACATATTTCAATATGTATTAGTTCTAAGACATCTTTAGCTCTCTTTGCGCTTAGTTTCCTTTCATTTGTTTTTTCCCCCTGACACATTCAATACAGACTTGAAAATTCTTTAAAATCTAAGGGTTCAAGAATTCCATCTACTATAAGCCTCTGAATTCTTTGTTTAGAGATGTGGCCTAAACGCTTATGCCATAATGAGGCAGAATTCTCATTTAGTTTTCATTTTGTACTTCTTGAACTTGTTTGCAGTATTTAATTGCAGAAATTTAAATCAAGCTTATACAAATTATCAATTAAAAAACTGGAACAAATAATATTTGAGTTTTGGAATAGACTAACTTTATTATTTTTGAAAGAACAATGATAACCAGATTTGTCCAAACGAGAAACAGAAACTAAATTACATCTAAAAGACAATACATAGAACATCTCAAATAAATCCGAAAACAATCCAGTCTTAAAAACATAATTTGAAGGTTCCTATAGCTTCCACTGCAACTCTATTGCCATTCGCCACATAGATGAATCTTTCAGCATCACTTGGTGGTTGGCTCCACAGGCAACCCTGCATAGCAACACTTATATGAGTAATAGCACCAAAATCTACCCACCAAGTGTCCATAGGTGCAAAACTTAAATTAACTTCAAAACAAACAAAAGCAAGAATCATACCCTTCTTTGCTCGCCAAGCGGCATATTTGACACAATCCTTTTTAACGTGTCCTGTCTTCTTGCAGAAGAAACAAGTTGAAACATCATGTTTCTTTGTCTTTTCTATTGGGAAGGTGTAACCACAGTAGCCTCACGCTTTCTTTTATGCTGATAGGACGAAGCCATATGAGCACTTTCTTTATGTTCTCGTTGTAATATCTCTTCCTCTTGCACACAGTGAGATATTAGCTCATTCAAGGACCAAATATCATTTAGAGTATTATAACTCACTTTGAATTGGCCAAAGTGTGCAGGAAGAGAAATCAAAATCAAATGCACGAGTAAGTCTTCAGACAACTCTAACTTTAGTGCTTTCAATTTTGAAGCAAGATGAGACATTTCCGTAATGTACGCCCTTATGTTCCCTTTGCCTTTATACCCCATAAAGACAAGTTTGCTTAAAAGATTACTTGCCTCTGCCTTTTCATTTTTGGCAAAGAATTGTTGAACGTCCTCTAGGAATTTTTTAGCATTGCTATCTTCAGTAATAGAGTCCCGAAATGCTTTGAGAATAAAGTGTTTCATAATCATTACACTCATTCGATTGGATTGCTCCCATTTCTCTATTTTAGCCTCATTAGCATTTTCTTCAGTAGCAATGGATTTGTCTTGACAAAGAGCTATGTCCAAATCCAGACAACCAAGGACAATCTCTGGTGTCTTTCCAAACTTTGAAGTTTGTACCATTTAACATAGGGATGCTGCTAACTTGACTAGAAACATTGGAAACTGAAGCTGAAGCAACAACAATTGTATCCATCAAAATATTGTAAGCAAGAATAATGAGAAAATTCATACTGAGATACCTGGAACAACATTAATTTTTAATCTTTGGATAGAAAAATTAATTGTAAGTAGTACTCTCATTGCAATAATCAAATATTGTCAAAAGAAATCTTGTTAAACATTAAGCCTTTCTTTGGACCGACTCAATGTTCACATGGAAACTTGAGAATTTGCAACCTATTTATTACTGCATATATTTTCTATCAATTAGCCAAACAATAATCTTCCTTTGGACTGATTAGTGCTTGCATAATTAAATAAAAAATAAATAAATATATAAACTGAAGGTTCAATGTTTATTATTTGGCCAAACAACAAACTTCCTTTGAGCCGTTTATTATTAACATAAATAATAAGCATCATATTAGCCAAATAAATAATCTTCCTTTGAGTTGATAAGTGCTCACATAATTAAAAAATAAATAAATATATAAACTAAAGGTTCAATGTTTATTATTTGGCCAGACAATAAACTTCATTTGGGTCATTTATTATTCGCATAAATAATAAGCATCATATTAGCCAAATAATAATCTTCCTTTGGGTCGATTAGTCTTGCATAATTAAAAAATAAATAAATATATAAACTGAACGTTCAATATTTATTATGTAGCCAAACAATAAACTTTCTTTGGACCGTTTATTATCCGCATAAATAATAAGCATCATACAAAAAAATTTGCATATGTATATATAAAAAAACATTGCATATGGGCAGTAGATATTACAATGGAAATAAAGGCTTAGATCAGTGAATCGTATTCAACATCGAAAAATATTACATATGTTTTCAAGGCAATTAACCAACAAATATTGCAACATATAGGAACCAAGGCCACAATACAATAAAACAACTTATATAAGATAAGACGAAAGGTGTAAACATCAAACAAAATTATGTGCGTTTATTTTTTAATTCCAAACCGGTATAATACCAACATAATTCAATTCAATGATAAAACTTTATTCTCACTAATTTAACATGAACGAGGCTGTGATACCACTTGATAAGAAATTACATAATAAATTTTCTGAATAATGAATTTAGTCATCATATTAAATTATTGAGAGTCATAATCCAATAGAAGAGTCACATACCTGAATCCATGGATAAAGATAGAATACTCGATATGATTATGATCTTCCTCAACCAAAATCCTCCTTGTTTCTCTTACTGGACTTTAGAGTGACTCTTTTTATGGGATAAAAGACCTCAAAGTTTTTTTATTTTGGTATATTGGGGACCAACCCTTTACCTCCCCTTTTATTCAGTTAACCTCTCAGAAAATGATTCCCATCAAACCAATTATCCAAGAAATTATGGGGTGTCATTAAAACTATCTTAATGATGAACGATTTCAAACGTTAGGGAAATCAACAACATATATAATTATATATAAATAAATATATAGCCCACAATTAGACTAAGGAAATATAATTTCCTAACAATGGGACCTAGCAATTTCATATAAAATTAGTTAATATAATCCAAATTTCTTTTTCTCTTTTAAATCTCTGATGTAAAACTGATGGTACAAATTAATTTAAATTTGAGTACACATTCTATTAATTATAATTTTTCAAATTAAATAAAATTAATTTCTTAAATTATTTATTTTATATATATATATATATAAGTTTTTGTATAAAATATGTGTATATATTCTTTTATCAACAACAAATGATAAATTAATATGAAAGAAACGAATGTTTCAATCCTTTACACAAAATACATCACGAATTCTACAATGTGTTGATTAGCAGAAACCAATACACATGTCTTAAAAAAATTTGTTTCAGATGATTTACATACATAACACCAAATTAGTATTTTCTGACCTCAAAATCACAAGCCACTTAAGCATACACCTATAACCTAACAATTCCATGGCCATATAGACTAACCAGTCTCTATCTTCACGGTATAATTATACTATATTACATGTCCTCCTTGTGTACAAAAAGCAAAACCATTGGATATGTATAAACTATTAAATTGTTTGTTCTAGAATATAGTAACAATTCTTTTTCTTGGATTCCTCCCTATTAGTAGATCTAAGTACGTAAGAAAAATAAACATTTGGTTGTAATTTAAGATCTTTGAATAACTTTCCATTAAATCCTTTGGTAACCCCAAGCCTTCTATGTTGTTCTTATGGAAGTTGATCCTTAGTCTTGATACGAGCTCAAAATACTTTACACTAGTACAAAAAACACATTCTACGTCAAGCTAATACATCAGTTAAAATAGAATCGATGTAAACAAAAATGCGGTGACATTTTTGTAAATATTTAAAGAGATATTACGTCGTTTAACTCAAACTCGATGTAATACACCATACTTTACGTCGGTTGTCACTCACAACCGATATAGAAAAGACTGAAAAAAGTAAAAATTTAAAATTTGAAAACTTTGTAATGGTGCTAAAAATACTACGTCAGTTGGGAGGTGCCAATCGACGTAGTATGTAGCCATATTACGTCTGTTGGGACTTTCTAATAGACATAATATTTTCCTCTTGGCGCACGAGTGAATTTTAAAGAAAATTTAGTAAAATTTGGTCAGATACTACATCGGTTGGGAGCTCCCAACCGACGTAGTATGTCTCTCGAGTTAAAATTAGAGATATCAAGAGAGTATTAACTCTTGAATATCATTTTTCACTTACATTTTATTCTCGTTCACCTCCTCCTCCTTAGCCTCTTTGTCTTCTCCTCTCGGTCTTCGTTGCCTCCTCCTCAGCCTCGTTGCCTTCTCAGCCTCATTGCCTCCTCCTCAGCCTCGTTGCCTTCTCCTCTCACTAGTTTTCATTTGTATTTCGCGTGGTGCTGCTTTCTCTTCTCACTGGTTTTCATTTGCATCTTTGTTGCTCATTTTCGGCTTCTTTCACATTCATTTGGTATGCAAAAACTTTGTGGTTGTCTCGGTTGAATGCTTGGTTCGATACCTCATGTCCCTTCTCTTTTTCAAAAGGTTAGTATTTTTGTCAAATTCATTAAAAATGGTTAGGAATTTATTTTTGACCCAAATTTTTTATCAGCATCTTGATTTAGTATATATTTGATGGTAAAGTTCTTACATTGTATAGGTTTATCATAGATTTAGGGTTTCAAAAATTTAGAACGAAAAAACTTCAAACGGCCATAACTTTTGATAGAGAGCTCGGATTGAGATGCTCCAAAAATGAAAGTTGTTCGAAATGGGGTAATGAATTCCCAACGAAGATTGTTGGGCCTTTGAAAATTCCAAAATTCCATCGTTTAGGATTTGTTTTTTGTGTTATTGTTCACCTATTTTTTTAGATTATAGCCTTTTATTTCACATATCTATATTTGCTAGAAAATTCTAAAATTTTTTGTGTCGTTTTCTTATATCAATCAGAGACTTATCAAGCCGTTATTTTAAAAAAAAATGACTGTTTACATCGGTTGTAAGCTACAACCAATGTAATAGAGGATTTTTTTTATGTCGGTTGTAGCTTACAACCGATGTAATAGAGGACTTTTTATGTCGATTGTAGCTTACAATTGACGTAAAAAGTCCTCTATTACATTGGTTTACAACTGTCGTAGTATCTACCTCTTACGCTGTAATTCAGTTATTTTAGTTGGGTATATGATGTCAGTTTCTATTTTCAACCGACGTAGTGACATACATATTACGTCAATTACATAACTGACGTTATATGTCAGAGACTTTCTACGTCGTCTACATCTACGTCGATTATAGAATCAATGTAGAATGTCTTTCAGAACCAACGTAAAAGGTCATTTTTCTACCAATGTTAACATAATTTTTATGACCATGATATTTTTAATATTTGTCTCACATAAAAATAGTGTGTTATCAACAAACTATGATAAATTTATTTTTATTCCATTATTCCGAATATTCACCCTTTGAAATATGTGATTCTTAGTTACCTAACCATTCGTGCTAGCCCCTTAACAATTATAAGAAATAAGAATAGGGT